>ERZ1106973.20-NODE-20-length-207284-cov-8.717419_pt1 | contig 207284 bp, 122 predicted proteins | sample MGYA00403686_ERZ1106973 | MGnify/ENA primary metagenome ERZ1106973 (study PRJEB35170, sample SAMEA104062408) | human gut metagenome | biome: human gut; feature: human-associated habitat; material: faeces | place: Denmark | collected 2012-11-06 ...
TACTTCGGCATAACCAGACAAGGTTACTATAAACATGTGGACAGACAGTGTGAAGTTAATGTTTTGAAGACAAGTATTGTTCTGTATTGCAAAGAATTAAGAACTTTAATGCCCCAATCGGGTATGCGTGAGCTATATGTATGCTGTGTTCGTTACTTTAAGGAGAAAATGGTGATAGGTCGTGACCAGTGCTATGAGATATTCCGCTCTAATGGTCTGGTCCAGAGGAAGAAGCGTGTACGTCCCAAAACAACGAACTCCAATCATAATTATTATATATATCCTGATTTGCTGAACACGACACCTAAGTTCGTAGCAAGCACAAGCGGAAGTATGGTTGTGGCAGATATTACCTATGTCTCCACCAGGGATGGCTGGGCATACCTGTCCTTGCTTACTGATAGCCACAGTCGTGCAATAGTAGGCTATTCGTTCTGTCCTTCATTGACAACGGAAGGCCCGATGAAAGCTTTGGAGTCAGCTTTTCTGTTTTACAGAGAGAACGGGATAGACATCAGCGGGTTGATACATCATTCAGACCGTGGGGTTCAATACTGCTCAAACCAATACGTTGACACGTTAAAAGCACAACATATAAGCATAAGCATGACACAGTGTGGTGATCCTCTGCATAATGCATTGGCCGAGCGGATGAACAATACTATTAAGAACGGATGGCTCTTTGACTGCGGGAAGGAGACTTTTAACCAGGTGGAAGAACGTATTAAACAGGCTGTGTACACATATAATAATATCCGGCCACACCAAGCTTTGAAAATGCGCACACCAATGGAAATTATAAAGGAGGAGAAGGTATGAAAGTGCCCCGACTCAGGTTGTGCTCGTCGGGACGGGTGGTCCCGCCCCTTGCCGCACGGCGCTCCCCGACCAAGGATATTTCTTGGCAAACGAGATAATAACAAAAATCAGTTCAACAACATTTGGAATAAATAGAATAATTAGCATTATATTTGGAAATCCAAATAAGACAACTACAGTAGGTCTAACAAACAGAAATGTAAACCTATTCAGGTATTGAAAATTGTTGAGTGAACGAATACAGTAATAACAATCGAAGTTGTCAACTAAATCCAGTACACATCAAAGCTTATTTCATACCTACAAAACATCCGGATGTTTTGTACTACAACATCCCCATGTTTTCATGCAAAACATGGGGATGTTCCTGGGGTAAAACTATATACTTTGATTTAGCTTAAATATATATGATATAAATAGAGTAGTATTGTCTCTCTTTGGTGACTATATACTACCTTACAGTAAAGCCCTCTATAAACGATTGTACGATTATAGAGGGCTTATAATTTTGATATATTCTATTGCTAACAAGAATTTACACTGTAAGCAATATATAGTTACTTATTTTTTGTTTTAATTACACGTGGGTATTCCCCAAGATGTATTAGGCTTGTCACCCATTTCCAAAATCAGTTCACCGCCTTTTAGTAATTCGGAAGCCGGAAAGAAGAATTCATTCAGTACTTTACCATTTAGCATGGCACTTTGAACATATTTATTTTTTCTGGAAACGTTCTTTGCTTCGATTGTAAATGTTTTGCCACGATTATAACGTTCTCCCAAGTCGATAATGACTTTCTCATAAAGCGGGCTGGCTATTTCGTAGATCGGATCGATGCGGCATCCGCCATCTGTCTGGAACAGACCTAAGGCGGCCATTACAAACCATGAGCTCATTTGCCCTTGGTCTTCGTCACCTAAGTAAGCATTGGCGATGCCTGTTCCATAGTACTTATCAATGATGGATCGTGACCATTTTTGCGTGAGCCAAGGCTTCTTCGCCCAATTGAACAAGAAGGCAAAATGCATAGACTGTTGATTACCCTGTACTACAGGATAGTCCCAATACTGATCGTTCGGTGCATTGTACCTCCAAGGTTCACTGGCTTCAAAGCCCCAGTTCAGACGATCGATAAAAGTTTCTTCACCGATTGTTTCTATTAATGCCGGAACATCTTGGGGGACAAAAAAACTGAGTTGCCAGGAATTACCTTCTACATAATGATGATCACGTCCGCTTTGGAAGGGATCAAAATCAGGGATAAACTGTCTTGTCGTATCGCGCATGTGTGCATATCCGTTTTGGGGATTAATGGCATTTTTCCACCAACTTCCACGGTCATTGAATATATCGTACTCGGTATATTTTCCTAATGCTTTTGCCATTTGTCCTACCGTCCAGTCATCATATGAGTATTCCATTGTATTGGAGAAACGTCCCTTTTCGATGGGTACATATTTATATTTAAGGTAAGGCAGCAAATCACGGTTACCGGCAAATCCGCCGGCAACACGGGTAGCAGGCGTAGTTTGCATTTTTTTTATCGCTTCAAATGCTTTTTCGACATCATAGTCCCGGATGCCCATTTGATACGCAGAGACTATTAATGGTATTTCGTGCTCTGCCACCATTACGGGGATATACTCCATGCCGGCGGGGCCCTTTGCCAGCCAACCGTTGGAATCGTACATGGCCAGTTGTGAATTTACCCATTTGGAGGTCCATTCGGGAGTTACCAGGTTCCAGAATAGATTGAGATTCCAAAATGAATTCCAGAATGCATCACAACCTAAGGCGACATGATCCGGGTTAGTAAACTTACGTACTTTTTCATCCGGGGACATCCACTCTCCGTTTATATCGCTCCACATATTGCGGCAAAGTGCACGGAACATATTTGTGTAGAAACGTACTTTTTCGATCCGGTCATTGGATGTGATGGTCAGACGATTCAGAATCTCGTTCCATACATCTTTCTGGTTTTGTACAACTGCATTGAAATCCCAGCCAAATTTGTCGCTTATCTCTTTTTGCAGATTTTCTGAGGCATTGGCTATGCTGACCAAAGAGATGCCAGTACGGACTTGGACTACGGGATGCTTTTTCGTATCGAATTCGACATATAATCCGGCGTCTTTTAAATTCTTTCCTGTTATCTGTTTTGAGTCCAGTACCTGATCGTTTTTCCAGCCACCGGTTTTCTTTATGGGGGCATCGAATTCAATGACGAAATTTACAACATACTCCTGATCGGCGTCACCACTCCATACCTGTGGGGAAAACTGATGGCAGAATCCTTCTATTCTGTAGTCGCTTACCTGCTTCATTTCTACTTCACGCAGATTGTAATCATACTCAGCCTGAATATGTAAATCAATCATAACCCGGCCGTCTTTATCTTTCGGGAAAGTATATTTCTGGAAACTGGCTCTTTCTGTAGCCGTCACTTCTGCAAGAATCTTTGTATCGGTAAGGAATACTTTATAGTAGCCTAAAGGGGCTTCTTCTGTCCGTTTATCAATGCGTGAACGATAGCCTTCATCGGGACGGAATTGATCGCCTACTGTTGTGAACAGTTTTCCATTGGTCGGCATCATACCTAATCCTCCCATGGTCCACTCGTGAATATGGCTGAAGCAACCCAATGTTTCAAAAGTGGGTTGATAACCGGCCTGCCATCCCATATTCTGGTTGTCCGGGCTCAGTTTTACCATGCTGAAAGGCATCCATGGGCCGGGAGCTATCATCCATCGGGAGTGTGCAGTGCCTATTTTGGTGTCTACATAGTCCGCCAGTGTCTGTAGAGCCTGGGGGGAACGCAATACGATACCCTTTTCTATCAACTCATTGTTTACCAACACTTGATACATACTTTTCCTGTTTTTTTTAACAGCAGGCATAGGAGCTTCGAAAATAGACCGTGAGGTATCCAGCTTAGCAGCAAATATATCCGTGCCGTCCAGCTTCACTGTTAACTGCGGGGTACCGTTCAGGTGTTCCACATCAATTAAAAGCGGTTGTACTCTTTTGCCTTCCAGTTCTGTTTCATAAGCAGCAGGCGCTACATTGCGTAGAAAAGCGTATTTGTTATTGTCCCCTAATGTAACACGATCCGATCCTTCCAGTAAGATTTGGTCGAATACGATCCAACCACCTTCGAGCACAGAGATAGTAACAATATTGCCGCCTTCTTTCAGGTCGGCAGTAGAAAAAGGAAATTCCAGAATCTGTTCTTTGGCATTTTGTACATTGCCTTCCAGTGCCTCTTCGGAATGGCCTTTGATCTCGAATTTCTTTTCTATAGAATTAATTGTGACTTTTACCACTGAGCGATTCGGATTTGAATCTACCAGATCGATAATTAATTTGCATTGTCCGTTTTTAGGTTTTTGGGAGATATTGAACAGAATGTTTGTATCATGTGTTCTCCAACCGGAAGTTCTCCAAGTACCTCCCCAAGTATCATCCGGTCCGGGCATCACATATGGGAAATCTGTTTTATCAGAAGAAGTCCCGATCAGAAAGAACCGGTCTTCATACCCGAAATCGTTAGCTAAAAATTTCTTATAATCAGAGGGGCCTAATGCCAGTTCGGAACCGGAATTATCTCCGTTGCCAATTGTCCATATTATTTTGGCTGTGGCTGTAAAGGTGGAGAAGTAAACCGATAGAAAAAGGAATAATAGCTTTCTGCTCATAGTTGCACTTTCTTTAATTTATGATTTTATTGGATAAGACTTGCTGCATCTATCTGTTGCAATGCAAAAGTATATGCTCCTAATGCAATGGCTTTATTGGCACCCAATGAGGATACAATTACCCCGATACGTTTATTGCAATCATATAGAACCTTTTTGTCGGTAGAAGGCACTTGGATATGGACGGCTCTGTTTTCCATAAACCTCCTGTAATCGTTCGCGTCCTCCAGATTGCAGACATCCATCTGTAAACAGGGAAATTCCTGCCCTGCAAAAGTGGAGACGGATTGTTTCATCTCTCTCATTATACCCGGCAGAATGTATTTAGCGGCTCCCGCTATGCCGCCACCGATTACTACCAACCCATCGACAATGTGAAGCGCTTGGGTAATGGCTGCTCCGGCCATTTCGCCTAATTCTTCAAAGCTTCTCACGGCCGCCTCACGATTTCCGGAATGCAGGCCTTCTGCAATATCGTAGATATCTTTAGGAGTCAACTTTGAAGCATCTTCACCGCTAAGTTCGGTATATACCCGGCGGACGGCTCTGATACTTACACTTTCTTCTGCTATCAATCCGGGATATTTTTTATTGCGCATGATCCATACGTCACCACCACATCCGTTGTCGCCCGTCAGCAGGCGATTGTCGATAACCACTCCTGCACCGAACCCTGTTCCCAAAGTGATTCCCAATAAGTTTTTATATCTTTTAGGACTACCGGCGGCAGCAAGTTTTTCGTTTATGGCAGGTAATGCACCGGCCAGTGCTTCACCATATGCAAATAAGTTACCATCATTATTAATAAAAACGGGGATTTTAAATTTCTCTTTCAGATATGGTCCTAAAGCTATTCCTCCCCGGAAAGCCGGGAAGTTGGGCAAATCTCCAATGATCCCGTTTTTATAATCGGCAGGCCCCGGAAAAGCAAAGCTAATTGCAACCGGGGTGTCTTCCAACTGATCTTTAACCAAGCTAAACCCTTTTAGCAATGCAGACAAACATTTATCCAGGTTATCAGAAGCAGCCGGAAGACAGACCGGAGTTACAATTTCTTTACATTCTCGAATGGCAGAGAATACAAAATTGGTACCCCCTGCATCCAGAGTCAGTACAATACGCTGATCATGTTTATACATATGATAATAGAATTAAGTTAACCTTACGTTTTTATCAGAATCTCACATAAGCTTTAATAGTCGCACATTCTTTACCGGCAGACTTGCCATAAGGGGAAATGATGTATTCGTTTACATTTGCCGGAATGATAAATGTTTCGGCATAATGAACCACAAATGGCTTAAACGCTCCGTTGGGACTTTCGATGATGGCTTCTTCGCCTTCTATCAGATTCAAGACATTCACACTGTTGTTCGTATGGTGTGTCACAGGTTTGGTAAACCAGTGGCGGCGGGTTTCGATGAATTCATTCGGGTGCAGCCCTGTTCTTTCTTCTCTCCAGCCGTCTCCTTCGGAAATCTTTGTCAGATGGTTGGCCAAATGCTGTTTGACATATTCCGTATCACGTTTCCAGTCGATAACTTCTTTTCCTCTTTCTACGTTTATGGGGCGTGGTTTTCCATCTAATCCTAAACGCTGCCAGTCCCATAACTTGAAAGTAAACAGGTTAGGAGTAGAACTGATTTCAAGTACCAATGCTTCTGAGCCGGAACAATGTACGGTTCCGCCCGGAATCAGATAATGATCGTGTTTCTTTGCGGGCAGTTTATTCACGTACTTCTCCGTATTGAATACTATTTCTCCTTTTTGGGCTTTCCGCAAGTCTTCAATCATTTCATTTTTATCGATACCCGTCTTCAAACCGAGGTAAACGGTAGCACCTTCTTTGGCATCCAATAGATAATAGCTTTCATCCTGTGTGTAGTACATGCCAAAGTTTTCGCGAATGAATTGTGTCGTGGGATGTACCTGTACACTTAGATTACCGCCACCTACCGTATCGAGAAAGTCGAAACGGATGGGAAAGTCTTTTCCGAAACGCGCTTCTACCGGTTCACCCAACAATTCTCTTGTTTTTAAAAGTACGAGATCTACCGATGGCAATTCGAATCGTACACCATTCACTTCAAAATAGAGGCTGTTTTCTTCGGGAACACAATCGAAACACCAACCGTAATTTTCTTTTTCCGGATCGAGATCGCATACTTCTTTCATCCATTGACCGCCCCAGGGAGCCGGATCAAAGAAAGGAACTACGCGGAAAGGAGAATGAACCGTCTCTTCGATTCCTTTGAAAAAAGTGGTTTGATCAATCATTTTAGGCTCAGTTGCTATGTGGGTATCTAACCAGAAGTCAACCTTGTCAAACAAACTTTCCTTGTATTTATCGCATACTCTCCAATCATTGAAGTAGCCTCTTTTATATTGCAGGGATACTGCGTCTTTCCGGTTGTCTATCCCCAATGCTTTCACTTCATGACGGCGGAAACGCTGTTGGATTTCCCAACGCGCCATATCTGCATAAACTAATACGGCTTCGGCAGGGACTACCATGGCGGCTCCGCTTCCCACAACCACTACTTTTCCTTTTGTCGCAATTACTTCCTCACGCGCTTTCTTCAGTTTGTCCTGGTCAAAATAATCGTTTAGCGTGATATTAGTCACGTAGCCAAATAAGACGTCATCCGTCATAAAGCGGGCTGTCATAGCTTTAATCTCACTTTCCGGTTTCATCAGGTCGCGGGTATCGATAAATAGGGCGGGGGATAAGCGATGGAGTTCATTTATTACTTCTTCCTCATATACCCCTGTATAAAAATCAACGGCTAAAGCCGGATAGGCCTTTAAATGTTCTTCCAGTAGAGAACAGATATTCTCCCATCCTTGAATTACAGTTCCCGAAATTTTAGTAGATGGAAACCGGTCATAATTTGCTTTTCTCATAATGATATGTATTCTTTATAATTTAATTATAGTTCCGGTTGCAACCAGAAACTATAGGCATGATATCTCAGTAAAACCAAATATTCGGAGTGCACCGGCTTTCCCCAAGAGTTATCGCCACCCACTCCCTTTTGTGCATAGTCAATATTCAAATAATAATTTTGCTCTTTTACCATATTGACGGAAGAGCGCATCCGGGCGCCGTCATTAGTGAAATATCCATCTTGTCCGGTGAACTGAATATTAAAACAGAATATCGGTTCACCCGTTATTTTCAGTGCATGCCCATCGGGACTTTTTAATTTCAGCCACCGGACATCCGTGCGATAACCATTCTCCTGAGGACGGATGTAGTTGTAAGGAAGTTCACTGACGGGCATTTCGTATTCCCCTACTAATGCGGAGGTTTTACGGTCTGAGTAGTTTTCCCAAGGACCACGGCCGTACCATTGAGCCAATGATAATTCAGAATTCATATTCACTACCTGGCCAATTCTGGGTATGGACATATTGGATTCTCCGTTGTAATAATTCGGTGTAAAATAGTTATCTACCCGGATGCTTCCATCGGCATGTACAGTGTAGTCCGTATCGAAGAAAATGGTATGCTGCGGCTTTTCCGAAACGGTAAATTGTGTTTTAACGTGCACTTTTATCTGTTCGTATTTTTTCTCCTTTTTAGAAACGGCAGTGGTAGGTTCTACCGTAACTTGCAATATTTGCATTTTGGAAATAGCATTCTTCCAGACATTATTCTCGCTGTCCCAATCGTCATTGTCGGTATTTACACGCCAAAAATCCGGAACAAGAGATGATTTCAGATAATCGAAGCCTTCATAACGAAAAGAACTCAGTCCTCCTTTCCGTTTGTCGAAGATTAGGTTTAATCCGCGTTCTCCTTTTATATCGATTATCGTATCGTTCTCTTGATAGGTCAATGTTTTGTTTAAAGTATTACCGACAGTTATTTTTCTGACCGGATGATTCAAAGCGATCTGATCATAGGCTATTGTCCAACCTTTGGGTAACAGATCCTCCGCTTCTTTCAACTTGAATTCAACGTTTAAGAAATATTCATGACAGTCAGAAAGGGCTGTCTGATAGGGTATGGTCAATAATCCGGCGGAATGAGGAGCAAGGGCGAACGGTATGGTACCGTTTTCTACAGTTTGTCCGTCTTGCAAAAGGCTCCATGTCAACTGATACTTATCTGCATTGGTGAATGAGAATGTATTCGTGACTTTAAAGACCTTTTCTCCCAGTCCACTCTTTCGTACCCGTAAACTCTGCAATACTTTTTTAGCTTCATACGCGTGCGGGTTGGGTTTTCTGTCCGGAGAGAATAATCCATTGATGCAGAATGCACCGTCGTTACGGATCTTTTCCTGTCCGAATCCGCCACCATATTCATAATAATGCACTCCATTGTGATAGGCATCCATTCCTTGATCTACAAAGTCCCATATAAAGCCTCCTTGTAATACCGGATAAGTTTCTATCAAATCCCAGTAATCCTGGAAGTTTCCAAGACTGTTGCCCATTGCATGGGCGTATTCGCATTGGATAAGAGGTATGCGTGCATCCGGCGATAAGGCATAATTTTTCATCATTTCCCCTTTCATATACATGGGGCAGTAAATATCCGTATGTGGTAATGTTCCGGCCTGTTCGAACTGTACTAACCGGCTTTTATCCAGTGCCTTCAACATTTTGTAGCCTTTGACAAAGTTGACTCCGTCACCACATTCATTACCCATAGACCAGATAATGACTGACGGATGGTTTTTATCTCTTTGGAACATACGGTTCATGCGATCCAGGTGAATGTCTGTCCACTCCGGATCACAAGCGATATGTTTTTGCGGATCTATTACATTTTGTAGAGCCGCCCCTAAACCATGCGATTCGATATTGGCTTCATCCACAACATAAATCCCGTATTTGTCACACAACTCATAAAAATAAGGGTCGCACGGATAGTGGCAAGTGCGAATTGCGTTGATATTAAATTGTTTCATTAACCGGACATCCTTCTCCATCGTCTCACGAGGAATATAATGTCCGTATTTAGGATGGTGCTCATGTCGGTTAGCCCCTTTGATGTAAACAGGAACTCCATTGACCAGAAGTTGTGCATTCGCTACTTCCACTTTACGGAATCCTACTTTACATGAACTGTATGTCGTATTGCCGTTCGCTTCTTCGACACCGATCAGCAATGTATATAGATTGGGTGTTTCTGCTGTCCAGTGTGAACAGCCTTCGATCACCTGCTTCAGATTCATAGTTTGTTCTTTCAGTCCGGGCAACACTATCTTTTGCTGCTCTGTCCAGATCTCTTTATTTTCCTTGTTGAGTAAAGAAAAAGAGACATTGACTGATGTTTTGCGTTTTTGGGTATTTTTGAGTGTATAGTTCAACTCCAGTTCCCCGTTCTTGTATTGTTCATCCAAATCGCCTATAGCGAAGAAATCTTTCAGGAATACCGGAGAGGTGGCATACAGCCACACATCTCTTTTGATGCCTGCCAACCGCCAGAAATCCTGGCATTCTAAATAAGAGCCGATCGAAAAGCGATAGACTTCGATGGCAATCACATTTTCTCTTCCCGGTTGTATATAAGAGGTGATATCGAATTCTGCCTGCATTTTCGAATCTTGAGAATAGCCGACCTTTTGTCCGTTCACCCAAACATAAAAGGCAGACTTGACAGCGCCCAAATGCAACACCACCCGTTTCCCTTCCCAGGCAACGGGAATATGTACTACACGTCGGAACGCTCCTACAGGATTCCATTCCGTAGGAACCCGATACGGGTAGGGGTCTATATAATTGAACTCGTAAGGATGATTCATATATAGAGGCTTGTCGTATCCTTGTAAGGGCCAACTGCCCGGTACGTCAATATCGTCCCATTGCGATACATCGAATCCTGTCTGGTAAAAATCTACCAGGCGTTCGGCCGGTTTTTCGCAAAAATGAAACTTCCATTTGCCATTCAACAGTATATTATCCGGGGTATTTTCATAACCACCTTTCAGTGCTTCGGTTCTATCCGAATAGTACCAGAATGTTGCACGTCCGCTCTCTCTGTTTACTCCTGTCACGCGAGGATTTTCATACTCTTTCTGTTGTGCGGACAGGGCGGTACATACAATGGATAATGCAATGTATATTAAAATTCTAATGACTTTCATTCTTCTCTGTTTAAACGGTCTGACCCTAAAAAAGACTCCCTGATACATGAATATATAGTTCGCTACTTATGTATCAGGGAGTATTCATACCTATTGATAAAACTTTATACTATTTATTTACAATACTTCTTGCTACAATTTCTCCATTTACCATTTGTATTTTTACAATGTACATACCCTGAGGCAATGCCATAGAACATTCATTCATGTTTCCTGCCTTTTCTGCAACAAGGGTTCCGGCTGCTGTATACACATCCACCTTGTTCAGGTTGTTTCCTTTGACATAGATGCTTCCGTCGGTGGAGTATACAGCTATGCCGCTCTTGTTATCCTTTAATTCATTGATACCGGTGCTGACCTCTTCGCGTGCATCAAATTCGTCATTTAAAATAATTTCGTCAATGTAGAATTTTCCAGCCGGATTATCCCAGTTATCTTCTCCATTAAAGCCAAACAGGAATTCGATTGCAGAGATTGTTTCACCTTTCAATTCAGAGATATCGAATACAAAGTCCTCCCAACTGGTAGCGTCATAAGGCATATATTCGGATCTGGCCTGATTACCCATATGGTCTTTTACAATTACTCGTACTGTCTGCCCGCCGGTATACATCATTATATGCAGGTTGGTATTCGGATATTCGGCTTTTACCAAGCCGTTGATAGGCAGTTGCAAAGCATGCCACCAAACCGCAGATGCCGGCTTATCATAACACAAAACCTTTTTTGTTAAATTTACAGCCTCAGAAGACGGATTATCGACTACCGTGCAAGAAGCATTCGGATCCATCGAACTCCATTCCATCAGATTTTTTGCAGTCATGTCCGGATCATCAAAATTCGCGATGTCTGTAATCTCAAGTATTTGTGCTCCATCCGGATAGGAAGAATCCATCAACTGAAAATCATCCAATAAATATTTGGTTTCCGGTACGGCGCCCGGACCGTTCCATTGTAATTCGGGTTGTATGACAATTTTGCTGATTCCCTTGCCTGCCTGGACATAAGAGGTAAGATCAAATACAAAATCTTCCCAGCAATTTGCTTTTGTATTATTGAATTGTGCTTGGAAATGTCCGTCCTGTGTCCCTTTTTCGTCATAAACATGCACTTCACTGGCATCTCCGATTCGGGTGCGATACATCTTAAAATGAAGATATACGTGCTTGTCGGAAGCCGGCATAAAGTATTCTCCTTCTGCCGGGGCGATGTGTAGTTTGTGCCACCAGTCATGCTGGTTGGTTGCTGTAAGGGCAAAGCATTTTTCCGATTTATTAATTCCGCTTTTCTGAGGGTTTTCTTCAACACCCATTGTTTCACTTCCGGTTCCTTCATAAGTAATGTTTTCCAATACTAAAGAACTGCCTTCGAAGTTTTCCCACATGGGGGTAGAAATTTGTGCATGAATACCTAATGCAAACAACGCTGTACATAAAGTAATAATTTTCCTTTTCATGATAAGTTATTTAAAGTTATACAATCTGTTTTGAAAACGGCTGCAAGGTAGCGAGGAATAGAAAAACGGAGATTCACACTTGTAACATTCACTCGCTACCTGGTAACAACCTACTTATTTTATGTATTTTATGCCCGTTACAGACATTGGAGCGAGGGTTATGACACTTTTTTTATCAGTGGAAATAATATTCTCACCATTTATTCCTTTTTCGGTATAAGTTACTGTATGCTTCTCGATTCTCGAATGGTCTGAATTGGAAGAAAGGGCCACTTTTATAGGTGTCTGGTGATTGTTTATGAGGACTGTGGAGTATTCTCCTTCAGCATTTATGATTGAAAGTACATTCAAATGCTCTGCTGCTTCTGCATAATCGGTCTGTACAACGCGGTTTTCGCCTTTTCCCAATCCGAGCGTTTTGGAAAGTAGAGTAAATACATATGCTTTGGGCAGTAGTTTTCCTTCTTTGCTTCGAACGTCCCAACTATAAAGCCCGTGTGCATCCGATGAAATTCCCTGTTCTGTTGTTCCGTTTTCGGCAAATGCCTGCAAATAATTCCAATGCATGGCTCCTGTCAGCCCGTCGCGCATCCAGTTGACGAGACAGTTGGCTACAAAGAGGTGTGATTTTGAGCCGGTATAGGTTATGGAATCTGCAGCGTTACTGATAGATGTGCTCCATTCGGTGAAATAAACCGGCAGGTCGGCGTATCCGAATTTCCCTAACAGATTTTTGACTCTTGTTACAGTTTCCTGTTCCGTAGGAATGCCATAATCGCCATATACATGATGAGAATAAAAATTAAAGTTATCCTTGTTTATACGTTTATCCGCGAAGAAATCACGATTGGTGCTGCCACCGACTCCACCGTCGGAATGAGTGACAACAGAGGTCCCTCCCATCGGCATATCCGGCGTAATTTCCCGTACCACCTTTACACAGGTCATATAGATATCTGCCAATGCCGCACCGGCCGATGCATAAGGACTTTTATCAATGGTCATGAAATATCCCGGTTCGTTGTATACTTCTACCCAGTCTATATATTTGTGATAACGGCTATATACCTTACGCACAATATCGGCATAAACATCGAGGTCCATAGGAACCCCTTTACTGGTACCGTTGTATGCCAGCCATCCCGGACAATAGGCAATGATCATCATTACTTTCATGCCGCTTTTCTTAGCCCGGACTGCCAGTTCTAAATCCGAAAAATCCCATGTATCGGGGTTTTGTACATCGTTGACGTTATTGATGTAATCTTGATAGGTAATATTTGCCGGTAAGATTTTTTCAAGCCACATATCGCAACGGATACAATTGAAACCGGCATCTGTCAGCTGGGGTAATATTTTATGGGAATGAGGGAGCGACGGATTCTGGCATCCTCCAAAGAGCATATTTCCGCATGTATTATTCACTTGGCCAAAATCGACGGAGACTTTTAACGCATCATCGATCTCGTCGTCGGTAGTGAACAGCACTTCGCTCAATCCGAAGGCATTTCCACCCCAATTACCGTTGTTTATCGTTTTTGAAATAAGAAAACGGACATACTGTGCTTGTACACCGGATAAGTTTATCGGAGAATTTTTCCCATCATTCAAATTAGTTGCTTTCAGTTCGCTCGTACCCGAAGCCTGCGCCAACTGAAACGGATAAGATGCATCCATCGTATAACCGGGCTCTGCCGGAGCCGGTAACTCAGTCCAATTCGTTTTGTCTGTGGAATATTCAATGCGCATATTCTTCACTCCTTTATTCAGATTGTCCGGCTGATTGAAATTCCAGATATACAGATTCTGTAAATGATATGATTTTTTCAGGTCAAATGTCAGTTTCACATCTCCTAAAACTCCTGTTCTGCTACACCACATGGTAGAACCGTTTGAAGCATTGTCGTGAAAAGCATTGGCCGAATTTTCCGATAACCCCGAATTGTTTACTAAATTCTCTGAGAGCATGATACCGTCCGAATTACTGGCAGATACTCCCACAAAAGGAATTGTGTTTGTGCTGCAAACCGTGTTTAACGGGAGCAGCCCCCAAACAATAAGTAATGCATAACCTATTTTATTCATACTATTCTGATTAAATTCTATTTATAAAATTGAATGGATACAGCTTTACAATACAATCTTCATTGTCTCGTTGTGCCCGTCTTTATTGACAACAATCAGGTAAACTCCCTTGGGGTATTCTTGTAAACTAATAGATTGTGAATAGTCTCCCGAAGTGTTCTGTTCGGTTAATAAATCGATACCCGAAAGGTTTTTGATACTGACATGCTCCCAATCTCCGGAGATCGATAAGTTTTTTGTATCGGGAGCATAGTATAGCTTCAGTTGTTTGGAAGATGTTATTTCTTCCACTGAACTCGGAAGATCGCCCGTAGTGAATGTCAGTGTTTCTCCTTCTATTTTAATGTCGGAGATTGCAATATCCGCCCGGTCGCCATTACTAATAAAAGGATAGGGATTGGAAGCCGCACTAAATATGTTTCTTCCGTTTATATCCGAGAATAATGCTTCATTCAGATCACCGGCCTGGTCGATTTCTCCGTCTTTCCGGAATACATAAAACTCTGGAACCGGCTCTGTGGAACCGTTTTTATCAGTATGTACCCGATAAATTAATAATCCGGACTCGGGTAAATGCCTTTCATAAGCGTTTTGGTTGTTACGGTATTCTAAAACAAAGAATTCTGTCGGATCATCTGTCAGAATCTTATAAGCATTCTTTTCCGGTTTATCGGCAGAATTCAAAGTGTAGGTAGCATGGCTTCTGATAGCCGGGATATCTTCTACCCATGTACCTCCGGAATATTTCCAACGGTTGTATACCAACGGAAGAGTCAGTTCCGGCCCGTCCATCACATCCCACATGCCGACAGGGCGGGGATATTCCGAACGGAAGCGATACAGATAAGGGAAGCCCAGTTCGTTCAGTAAGAAACGGCAATGAGTGGCCAGAGAGCTACGTTCATAAAGAATGGTATATTTCTTTATTTTCTTTCCTCCCAGTTCAATATCTCCGTTGGCATTTATAAAACGTTCGGACAGTTCTCCATTCTGAGGGGAATGTACTCCTTTGTCCGTGCCACGGCTTCCGCCTCGGAAAACCATTACGAAATCATCTATATATCCATCGGCGTCCCGGTCGTATAGATTGCCGTCTACCTGTGAAGTTATTTTTTCTGCAAGTTCTCTTATGATAAAACCGATTGAAACGTCTGCAAGTCCTGCACTGATATCTTTCCCTTTACATTCCGGAAAACTCTTTGACCAGTCACTGTCATAACAGTAAAAACAGTATTTCAATTCATAAGAGTGTTCCGAAGACGTTGGTTCGTTCATTGGGAAAATGGAAGAGTTTATTTTCAATTTCCCATTAGACAGGGCCTTGAAATAAGATTGTACCGACATTTCGCCCGGACCGTTAAAGAACTCCTCATAATAACTCTGCGGTTCTTCGAAGTCCGGATCATTTTGGAAACGGGCGAGAACAACAATTCTATTTCTTTCGTCCGTTCGGCTATCGCCGGTATCGGCAGCTACCAGACTGGCAGTATGCCCAAGCAACAAATAACAAATAATAAATCTTATCACTTTCATAATCAATCCTTTCGTATGTTATAAAGGTTCATTACCCATCTCAAGTTCCAATCGTCCGCCATTCACCAATGCGCTAAACGGAATACGGAAATTCTTTAACTGCTTTCCATTTAACCGGGCACTACGGATATAGCGGTTTTCAGGTGAGTTATTCACTGCCTCTATCACAAACTCTTTACCCGGATAATAGCGGGAATCCAGAGCAATGGTAATCTTATTGAATAGAGGAGAGGTTATATCGAGTTCCGAATCAGCAGTTACGCCCCCATCCATTTCGAACAGGCCCATAGCTGACATGACAAACCAGCCGCCCATCTGACCTTCATCTTCATCTCCTTCCCAGCCTTTATAGGGAGAGTCGCCATAGAACCGGTCGAGTATCTCTCTTGTGTAATTCTGGCATAAAGAAGGTTTATCCAGATAGTTGAATATAAATGCAGAGTTCATATTCACTTCATTTCCCTGATTGATATAAAACTCGGCCGATTGCCCCATGGTACGGTCGAATACGTGTGCGGCAAAATTGTGTTTTCTCGACTTTTCAAATCCGTCGGACAATCGTTCCAATGCTTTTTCCTTTCCAATCAGTTTTATCAGTCCTTTGATATCATGAGGTACATACCAGGAGTATTGCCAGGAATTTCCTTCAATGAAACCGGCATTGGAGAATACATCGAACTGATCGTCCCAGTTCCCCAATGAGTCTCTGCGGCATACATACTTGTATTCGGGATGAAATACGTTTTTATAGTTCATGGAACGCTTTTCCAGAAAGGTGGCATCCTTTTTCTTACCGAGTGCTTTTGCCAATTGTGATACACAGAAGTCATCATAAGCATAATCCAGTGTCTTGGATACCACATTTATCTCGCTGGGCATATAGCCGTATCGAGCATAAGCATCCAGATCGATCTGACCGTAGGTTCCTCCGCAGGGATGTTCGCCACCGGGATTCGTTACCATTTTGTGAACGGCTTCGTAAATGGCATCCCCGTCTTTACGTATCTTTTTCTGATAGGCCGCTACCATCAGGGCAACTTCGTGGGAGCCTTCCATGATGCCGGAATACTCAATGCCGGCCGGTCCTTTACTTGTCCAACCGGTATGTCGATACATTTCTAACTGTGTTGTCACCCAATTGTCTATAATCTCCGGAGAGACGATAGACCATAAACCATTCAGGTTCCAATAAGAATTCCAGAAGGCATCTCCTCCGTACATGGCCTGTCCCGGTTTCAACTGCTGTATGTTTTCACAGGCATCCCGGTATTTGCCATCTATGTCATTCCAAGTTTGCTTGCCTGCATAGGCACGATACAGGTTGGTGTAGAATTTACGTTTGTCCTGCTCTTTTCCTCCTTCTACTTTGATCTTTCCCAACAGGCTGTTCCAGGTTTGACGTGCATTGTTTACACATGCTTCGAAATCCCATCTGAAAGGTCGGATCATTTCTTTCTCCAGATTCTGCCTGGCTCCTTCTATGCTGACTAATGACAGCCCCGTCTGTATCAGGATTTCTTCATTCTCTGCTGTCTTGTAAGTCACGTAAGCTCCCATTTCGTCCGAACCGGAAATTTTGTTTATATTCTCTGTTACTTCCGTGCCTTTCCAACCATTGAAAGAGTCGAATGGCTTGCTGAAACGGATAGAGAAATACAATGTCCAATCATTCCAACGGCTCCAAGCACCCGATACGCATTTGGCGTATCCTTCAATCCGGGTGTCGCTTACTTGTTCTATAGTTGCTTCTTTCACCGAGAATCCGTAATCCCATTCGGTAGGGAACAAAAGGTCCATCAGAATCCTGGAATCGGTACATTCCGGGAATATGTATTTCTGGAAGCTGCAACGGGTAGTGGCTGTCATGGCAGCCTTTACCCGATGGTCATACAACTCTACTTCGTAATATCCCGGAGACGCTTTTTCCGTCTCTTTTAATATACGTGAATGATAGCCGGCATTAGCCCCTTTGTAGGGAGCGTCCGGTCCCGGATTTTCGATGGTAAAATCTGCGGTTGCAGGCATCATCGACAGGCCGCCCATTGTCCAGGCATGAATGTGGCTGAATGCCGAAACACTGTTAATGGCATATTCGTATCCGCCCATCCAGCGATTACCTTGGTTATCCGGGCCGATTTGTACCATACCAAACGGCATTTGTGCATAGGGGCCGAGCATCCAGCGTGAATTGGAAGTTCCGATGAAACAATCTACATAATCTACCGGCTCTTTCCCGTTAGCATTCGTTTGAAATGCTGTGAACAAACAGCATAGAAAAACAGTCAATTTATACTTTACCTGCATAATTACTTCACTTTTATATAGAAATAAAAAATATTCTTGTTCTTAACCCCGTCATAGCAGGTCAAAGAGATCTTATGATAACGTTGTTTGATATTGAATTTTGTTCCGTCATGTTTGGTATATACTTCATCCCATTCATACAAGGCATTCAAGGGCACTGTTATCTTATATGTATAGTCGTATCCGGTTGTTCTTGAAACTTCGTCGACGGATATTTCGTCTTTCAAATTCCAGTCGGCATATTCCAGCCCCAGATAGGCAATGCCGCTTTCGTCTTTTATGAATGCTTTTATTTCCACATTTTCTCCCCGTGCCACTTCAAAGGTATCTCTGGCAATATCGGCCTGAGGAGAATAGTAGTCAACTCCTTCATTTAAATCCCGGTCGCAGGAACATATAAGCATGACTGTCAGTAGCATGCTTATGGCGGATGTTATTTTATGAAAACTCATGTTCATCGGTCTATTTAATTTGTTCTGATATTATATTCTTACCATCCCGGATTCTGATCCAGTTTGCTGTTCTTTTGAAGTTCCGACTGGGGAATCGGGTAATAGTTCATTTTCGGTTCAAACACCCGCTCTTCAACAACGAATGTCTCATACGAAGCTTTTTCATTTTCCATCGTAATTCTCATGCCGTGAATAGGTTGATTGAAATAGGTCTGTCCTTCTTCCCAACGGCGTACATCCCAAAAACGATGTTCTTCAAAAGCCAGTTCTACTCGTCTTTCATTCCTGATCCGTGCACGCATTTCTTCTTTGGATAAGTTCATGCGTATGTTCAGTTGGGGGATTTTGGCCCTCTTGCGTATCAGATTGACAGCATCGTATATGGACTGGTCCGGAGCATCCAGATATTCGTTCATCGCTTCGGCGTAGTTTAGCAGAATTTCCGCATATCGGAACAATATCCAGGGACGGCGGCGTTTCTGGTCTTTTGATAAGTCCAGATTCTGGTCGATGAACTTCCGCATATAGTATCCGGTTTTGGTTGCCGTAGGCGTCTTGTTCAGCCCGTCTTTTCCACCGACAAATGTTTCGATCGGAGTGCCGCTAAATTTTAATCCGTTGTAGGCAACTGAATATTCCATACGGGGATCGCGCCCTTTATACGGGTTCTCCGGATCATAACCGGAACGGGGATCATCGATCGGATATCCTTTCGTTGTTTCGTAAGCATCTACCAGTTCTTGAGTCGGGTTGGTATATCCTTTTCCGCCATAGCTAATCGGGTTATTGTATAATTCTACCTCATTAGAGTTGTCCGAACTCGTAGCAAAGAGAATCTCAATATTATAGGGAGTGGTAAAGACGGAGTAATAAGCACTCAGCAAACCGACTTGTGAAGGGTTCTTTACCTGTATATCCATTATCTCTTTGGCTGCGTCTGCCGCATCTTTCCAAAGTTGTTTATCTTCATCCGGATTGTTTAGTTTACTGGCTAAATAGAGTAATGCCCTCGATTTCAGTGCCAATGCAGACAGCCGGGTGGCGCGTCCATAGTCGGCAGATTCTTTTTTGAAATCATCTAAATAAGTGGTTGCATTTTCGCAATCCCGGACGATAAATTCTATAGCTTTTGCAAAGGTAGACTGCTTGATTGTTTTTGCCTCTTCTTCTGTCAGTACCTTATCGACCAGTTGAATGTTTGAGAAACGCTTGGCCAGCTCAAAATGATAAAAGGCTCTTAAAAACAGGGCTTCGCCCTTCATGCGTTTATAAGTGGCTTTGGTCTGTTCGTTTTTATCAATCAACCCTGCCTCTTTGATGGTTGTTTCCAGCTCCTGCAAAAACATATTCGTCTTGCGGATGCCGGCATACATCGTTTTCCAGATTTCTTCTTCCGGATTATAAAAAGGAGTGATGGCTCCATTGTTGTAGCTGTGTACCGCGGAGCCGGAATAAGAACAGATCGCTTCGTCTGAAGCACAGGCGAACATGGCGTGGTCCAGACGGTTGAAACCGTTAATCAGTTCCCGGTAGGTACTATTCAGAAATCCCTGGGCAAACCGTTCGTCAGTGAAAATGTCGTCTTTGTCCAGATTTGTATCTATATCCTTGTCCAGAATATCACATGACCCTAAAAACAAGGTTGATAAGATTAATAATTTAGATATGTATTTCATATGGCCCTAAATTTAAAATTTCATATTTATACCAATGTTGAAAGAACGCATCATAGGATACCCGGTAACGCCTGCATCTACTACTTCCGGGTCGAGGTTGTATTTACCTAATTTATCTATGCTAAGCAGATTTTGCCCATTGACATAAAGGCGGAGTTGCTTAATGTTCACTTTCCTCAAAACGGAAGAAGGTAACTGATACCCCAATTCCACATTGCTTAATCTCAGGAAGTTACCGTTTTTGATCCAAAATGAAGAAGAACGGTAGTTATTCAGATTGTTCTCTGTTGTCAGGCGTGGGAAGGTGGCATCCGATTCACGCACTCCTTTTTCCCAGGCTCCATAGGCCAGTGCTGTCACCTTATTATTATTTTGCAAAGCCCATACTGCCGCATTGTTCAGATAAACCGAACGGTTTGCTACTCCTGAAAGTACTGCAGAGAAATCAAATCCGGCATAATCTACTCCCAATGATAATCCCATGGTCACTTCCGGGACAGTCGGTTTCCCTATAGGTATTTCATCATAAGAGTTTATGTGATTATCCTCATCCGGATTCTGGTTCTTGTATTTTAAATCTCCGGGACGAATTTTATAGAAAGTGGAGATGGGGCTGTTTTTTATATCGTCTTCATTCATGTAAAAACCTAAGGCTTCCAATCCCCATAGCTGGGCTACGGATTTTCCGGTTCTCCTTTGATATTCCTTCAGACCTTCCACTTCATCCATTGCCAGAATCTTGTTTTTTGCCAATGAGACGTTTGCCTGAACAAAATAACCTACTTTGTTGATACGTTTTTGATGCATCAACGATACTTCCATACCCCGGTTGACTACCGTACCGATGTTCACATACGGGAATGGAGCACCGATGATCCAGGAGGAAGTATTCTGTTTCTCCGAAACGATATCCGAACGTTTATGCCAGAAGGCATCGACAGTGACTGATAAGCTCGAAAATAATTCCAGATCGATACCTACATTTAAATTCCGGGTCGTTTCCCATGTCAAATCGGGATTAGGCAAACGGCCCTCCCAAGCTCCGTCACTCCAGGCAAAGCCACTACCGAAGATGTAACCGCCACTGGACTGATCAAAGCCCGACCAATGAGACTGATAGGCATAACGGTCAAAACCGGTTTTACAGTTTCCGGCTTCTCCATAGGAGGCTCTCAGTTTCAAATAATTCACCGCTTTGGTATTGAAGAAGGATTCATTGGATATGATCCACGCTCCGGCGATGCTTGGGAAAAAGCCGAAACGGTGTCCCGGTGCATATTCATCACTGCCGTCATAAGCGAAACTGATTTCACCGACATATCTTTTGTCAAAACAGTAAGTCAGTTTGCCATCGACTCCTTGACGCGCATAAGCGGGATTGTCACCCTGTACAAATAATTGAGACTGATAATAGCGGGCATCGGCATAGACTTCGTGTTTTCCAAAAATACGGTCATAAGAGAAACCTGCATTAAAGGCCAGTTGATATTGATAATAATCGTATAATTTCTCTTGAGCCAATGACAATTGTTTGTCTTCTCCATACACAGAGTATGTGTTATCTCTCTGTAGTTCATAAGTTGCATAATTGCTCGTTTTACCGGTACCATATCCCGATACTCCGTCAAAAGCAACCATGGCACGTACTCCCAATCCTTTTGTCACGATATCCAGTTTTTGTTTTGCCTGTGCTTTCACTTGCAATACTTTGTTTCTGTCTTTCCGGTATCCGGTGTGGGAAATCATTCCATAAGGATTTTGCCTGTATTGCGAAGTACCTGCTATTTTCCCATCCTCGTAAGTGATCGGCATGGCATTGGGAGCAATTGTAGACAATACATTGAAGATATCCGAAGAAGTGCTGTTAGGCATATTCTTGTCTTCTATTCTTCCGGCCAGGTCCAATGATACATCCAGCGACTTTGTGACGGCAGCATCGATATTCGAACGGATATTATACCGGTTGTAATTTACATTCGTATTAAATCCGGAATTTATATCGGTATATTTATAAAGCCCGTCTTTACCTAAGAAACTGAATAATACAAAATATTTGACCTGCTCCGTACCTCCCCGGACAGACACCTTATATTGCTGTTGGGGAGTACTGTTTTTCAAAAAAGAAGAATACCAGTCTACGTCGGGAAATAAATAGGGGTTCTGAGTCCCGTCATAAATTCCCGGGTTATATTTTTCGTCCGACGGTACCGGTAGTCCGTCGTTCTGTAATGCTTTGTTGTAAAGAGAGACATATTCACGGGAGGGCAAAAAATCCGGTAGCCGTGTAGGTTGTTGAAAGCCGTATTGAGCTGTCAGAGAAATCTCGGGTTTACCGATAATTCCTCTTTTGGTTGTTACAAATACGGTTCCGTTGGCTCCTCTCTGTCCGTATCGGGTATTGGCGGCACCATCTTTGAAAATGGAAATCGATTCTATCTCTTCAATATCCATCTGACTGATGTCCCGTTCTACGTCGTCTACTAAGAAGAGAGGTGAACGGAACTGTCCATATGTTCCGATACCGCGTATATAAATATCCGAGAGGCTGTTTCCCGGTTCGTCTCCCGTCTTGCGTAAGATCGTTAATCCGGAAGCTTTGCCGGTCAATGCATTCTCTAAATTGGAGGCCGATGCCTTATCCAGATCTGAATAACGGATTGTCGATACGGCCGATGTCTGCAAATACTTTTCGTTGCTTGTCTTATTTTTTATGGTATCCTGCACCGCTTTTTCACTCTTTTGCGAAAAAACCGGAAGGGAAAAACAAGCTATCGTAAGGGCCAGACATAAAAGTCTGAAAGATAAATGCCCGATAAAATATTTCATATTCTTACTTATTTTCAATTAATACTATTTACACATTCGAAAATGTATCATTAATAATTATTCCATCCGGGATTTTGCTGGTATAAGGGGTTTTTATCCATGTCACTCTTAGGAATAGGGTACAGATTCATTTTGTCCGTAAATATTCGGTCTTCGAAAACAACTTTGTTGTAGGTATAGCTATTGTCACTGTTCTTCGTGATTTCCATTTCGTACATCGGACCGTTGAAGTAAGTCTCCCCGTCTTTCCATCTGCGTACATCCCACCATCGGTGTTCTTCAAAGGCAAGTTCTATCGCCCGCTCATTCTTGATACGTTGCCGCATGGCGGTTTGAGACAGACCTTGGGGTAAAGCAGGCATGCCGCTTCTTTTACGGACAGCATTCACAGCATTGTACACTTCGGTAGAAGGAACAGGAAGGCTCTCATTCAACGCTTCTGCATAATTTAAATACATCTCGGCCAAGCGGAAGTAAATCCAGTTGTGATAAGCTTTATTGGATGATTTTTCATTCAAACTTTCCGGTAAATATTTGCGTACATAGTATCCGGTGCGGCATCTGTCTTTGGAAAGACGGTGTTTACCACCCATATACAGTTCTGCAGTGATTCCTTGCCATATACTTCCGTTGTAGATAACCGTTTTGTAAAAACGGGGATCTCTGTTCTTGTAGGGATTTTGTGCATCATAGCCCGAATCCTCATCCGTGATCGGTTTGCCGTTATTCATCTCGTATAAGTCTACAAAATTCTGTGTAGGAGCTACGGCACCTACTCCGCCGAATCCTTCGCCGGAAGGCGCCCAAACTTTTATCTCGCTGCTGGTGAAGCCAACAGGAACATTATTATACCAGAATATCACTTCTGAGTTCCCTTCATCGGGGCGCAGCAGGAATACTTTCTCATAGTCGGCTGCTCCGTTGCCACGATCGAACAGGCGATAGGCCGGGTTACCGTCTTCATCTTTCAAATTCAGTACATCTGCAGCCGCTTCATAAGCAAGCTTCCATTTTTCCGGATTCGTATTTTCTTTATCCCACAACGGGCTTGCTGCATATAAGAGTACCCGGGCTTTCAGTGCCATGGCAACTCCACGGGTAATGCGTCCCTGTTCGTTTTCATTTACCGTTACCGGTAATAGCCCGATAGCCTGTTTTAAGTCTTCCAAGATAGCGTTTACGCATTCCATGTAACTGTTTCGCGGTAAGCTGAGATTGTCATTCGGATACAAAAGTTTATCATTTAGAATGGGCATGCCGCCATATCGTTTGATGATTTCGTGGAAGAAGAAAGCACGCAGAAAAAGAGTTTCGCCTAATAATCTTTCTCTCATCTCTTGACTCGGGAAAGGAATGATGTCTTTCTTGGATAAGAAGACATTTGCTTTGCGGATACCTTCATAGTTGCGGGTCAACTGATTATCTACATCATCATACGAACCGACATTGAATGAATTACTGGTATTCCAACCGAAACGCGATTCTGCTTCATCCGTAGCACAGGCTATAGGTGCCGGATCAAAACTTCCGAGCACATTGAAGCCTTTCAGTAGATTGGTGTAAATATCGGCTTGAAATTTATAGGCGGTTTCGTAATTGGTGAATATCTTGTTTTCGTCCAGATTTAAATCCGGTGCCCGGTCCAAATAGTCATCACAGCCATAAAAGAGAATGGCTAACAGGCAGGAGAATATTTTATATGTTCTCATAATATCCTAAAAATTAATATTTAAACCAAAGTTATATGCTTTCATTGGCGGCATGTTTGCCGCTCTGTTGTCTCTGTTGTCCGGATCAAGATAAGGTTCTTTGGCCCAGGTTGCCAAGTTCAGAGCCGAGAAATAAATGCGGATTGTCTTTATAAAGGCTTTTTCCGTTATTTTTTTAGGAAGGGTATAGCCGATATCGAGATTCTTTAGCCGTATGTAACTTCCATCGGACAAAGTATAATCGGCGCCGGCTTCATTATTTTGGTATTTTCCGTACATTTGGGTGTATTTGGCATTTGCATCTCCCATTTCCGGAGTCCAATAAGACCAATGTTTATCGTACACGTTATCTCCGTTGGAAAAGGCCCACATCGCTTCCCAATTCTTGTCGAAAGAGACGTGAGTGGAACCTTGAAACAGTACGCCGACATCAAATCCTTTATAGGATAAGGACAAGTTGATACCGTATTGTATCTCGGGTACCAACGGATAACCGGTCCTTATAAAATCGGCACGGTCGATTACTCCGTCACCATTGATATCCTTGTATTTCAGATCTCCCGGATGTACTTCCGTATTTCCTTCCAGAGCTAATTGGGAAGGACTTCTTTCTATATCGTCATAGTCTTGAAAATAACCCAAGGTGATCAGTTTCAAAGGGGTGTCGATGGGATATCCTTCCGGGCGCTGATAAGGTAAAACACCGAGAGGAGTACCCATATCGATCACTTTGTTTCTTGCAAAACTCATGTTTCCTTTGATGGAATATGAGAAATCGGGGCCGATGAAGCGGCTGTGATTTACTTCTAATTCCACTCCCTGATTTTGTACAATACCGATATTGGCCGGAGAGAATACGGTTCCCACGTAAGACGGCATTGTTTGTACCTGTGTCAGGATATCCGATCTCCTTTCATGGAAATAATCAATATTGAAAGTCAGGGCATTGTTGAAAAGGCCGGCCTCCAAACCGATATTCAATTTTCTGGAAGTTTCCCAAGAGACATCTTTGTTGGCTACACGTCCCTGGCGTATACCTTGAACGCGGTTGTCGCCAATACCGAATATATAGGAGTTGTCTGTGTTGCTGGTATCAACATATTCGTATTGTTGAAGATAAATGAACCGTGCTTCTGTGCTGGTATTGGCTACCGGGTCGTATGCCCAGACGCGATCATTACCGACCCAGCCTAAAGAACCTCTGATTTTCAGACTATTCATAATCTTGCTGATATTGGATTTTTTATAGAAAGGTTCATTTGAAATAACCCAGCCTAATGCAAAAGAGGGGAATAATCCGTAACGTTTTCCTTTGGCAAAGTTTTCCGAACCGTTATAGCCGAAGTTGACTTCTGCCAGATAACGGGTGTCGTATCCATAAACAAACCGTCCTACCATACCCTGGCTTGCGTATGGCAAATCGACGTTGTATCCATGAGACAGACGGTTAAATAATATAAGAGCACTTACGTTGTGTTTTCTGAAATCATGTTCATAGGTCAGCCCGCCTTCCAGATAAATTTTCCGGAAATTGTCTACATATTGCCAGTCCCAACGTAATGGACGATTTTCTCCGTGCATGATATAGGTGTCTGTTGGGTAGAGATATTGGTAGGTAGCAACCTCTTTCCGATAAATCTTTCCATGCTTACTGTCATCATCGTATGCCACTTGTCCTCTTATGGCAAGCCCGGGAAGAAGCCAACTCAATTTATAGGTAAGGTTGAGCCCCGCTTCCAGTACGTTCCGGTTTTCTTTGAACTCTCCGGAATCACGAATCAAGGCATGTATATTGGAGTAATCTTTGTCACCGCCATAAGAGCCGTCCATGTTGAAAGCCGGATATTTACGACCGGAGTTGGCTATTGCGGCATGGTATATATCCCAACTGCTATACTGCATGGAAGTGGGATAATGGCGGTCTTCAATGCGGGCGCCTATGTTGATCGAAGCACTCAAATCTTTCGTAATGTCGAAATCCAGATTCGACCGGAAGTTATATCGGTTGAAGTTGGTGATATTGTCTCCTTTGAATGGAGAATTCTGATTAAAAAAACCGCCGGAAACGAAATAACGCATCGATTTGGTACCCCCCCGCACATTCACATTGTATTGCTGTTGTATGGAACCGGATTTCATAATCTCATCCATCCAATCCACGTCCGGGTGGGTATAAGGAGAAACTTTCGTCCGATACTTCATTAAATCTGTTGCACTGTATTCTGCTTGCTGACCGCCATTATTCAGCATTTCATTGCGCAGCAGAGCAGAACGATAGGCATCCAACGGCTTATACAACCGAATAGGAACGTTTACTGCCACTTGTGAAGTAATGGATACTTCCGGTTTACCGACAACTCCTCTCTTGGTCGTTACGATGATAACGCCGTTCGCTCCTTTCACACCATAAACGGCCGTTGCCGAAGCATCTTTTAATATATTGATGCTTTCGATCTCATTAGGATCAATTTGTGCAAAGCTCTCACGGATAATTCCGTCTACTACAATCAAAGGTTTCGTGTTTTCATTGGCGAACGTTGCTTTACCGCGGATGTAGATATCTGCTTCGTCGCGTCCGATTTCACCGGAACTTTGAACGATTGTTACACCTGAAGCTTTACCGGCTAAAGATTGGGTCAGGTTGGATGCCGGGACCGTAGTCAGCGTTTTGCTTTTTACAGTTGAAATGGAACCTACCATCGATTCCTTTTTCTGCGTACCAAAAGCAACTACGACAACTTCATCCAAGGCTACGGCAGCATCTGTTCCTAACTCTATTTTCATCTTCTTTCCGAATACGGGAGTTACGGTCTGAGCTTCGAAACCGATATAGCTGATACTCAGTTGTACATCTTTTGCAGGCACTTTTAAAGAAAAGTTGCCATCCAAATCGGTTACAACACCGATTGTAGTACCTTTTACCAGAACAGTGGCACCGATTAGAGGTTCCCCATTATTTTTATCTAATACTATTCCTTTCACTACCAGGTCTTGTGCCGACACAAAGCATGGGCAAAGGAATAATAGAAGCAATATAGTATATCCTTTCATAATATTATATTTTAATGAATTCGTCTAAACTGATAGGTGTAGGTATGCAGTTCTTTATTTTTCTTGTCTAATTCCATCGCCTCTTCAGGAGTAGCGGGTGTAGGATCTTGTTCCATCTGGGAAAACATAACTGTTTTCTTACGTTCTCCTAAGAATGTTTTTATACGAAGTTCCATTTCATTCCCTTCTAAGTGGGTTATGGTGAAACGAACCAGCACTTGAGTATATCGATAAGAATTGTCGGATGAGTTTTTACCGGCTATTTTATCCATAGACATATTCAACCAGTCTTTGTCGGTTACAAGCCATGTTCCGGCATGTTCCTTTTCAAGGCAGGGATCAAACATCCTGTAAACTCCGTTTGCTTCGAACAGAATGGAGAGGTTTTCTTCTTTATCGGTACTGCACACTTCTCCGTTGTCATAGGCGGCAACTTGTTTCCAATATCCCGACAGTCCGCTTGCCAAATCTTCATCTTTCGAGCAGGAAGAGAAAATGAATAGTAGAAATACTAAACCTAATAGATATTTATTCATGGTATTTGGTGTTTATTGATGTGATTCTTTTAATCTCAGCTTGCCATCTTCAATAATAGTTTCGACCGTTTTATACGTTTTTATATAGGTGTCTAATTGCCCTGTTGCCGAATAAGTATAATATTTCAGGGTTAATCTGTTGGCTGTACGATCCTCCACGTAAAAGGTTACAGGCAATAAATCCGAAATATTCAGAATTCGGTTATTGCTTTCATAATTCCAGGCAGTTCTCAAATCTTTCGATTCACAAGGCAGGTAGAGGTAGCAAACATTTTTCTCTGTAAAATACAGTAATTCACCTTTTGCGCATTCATCCAGTTCCTGTTCTTCATCATTTGAGATTTGTGAAATCAGTTGCCATGATCCCGATAAATCGATATCGTTATCGGTCTCTTTGTCGCAGGCAGTTCCTAAAAAGGAAATGAGTAATGCGCATAATAATGGGATTTTTTTCATTTTCATAATAATAAGATTTTTTACACGTCACAAAAATATTACAGAATATTATTTATATAGATTTTTCTGGTAACAACTCTTCTATTCAGTGTAACATCTGCTGATGATCAGCTAATCTTTCTCTATTTTCTTGTCGCTTTTAATGCGAAAGAACAATATAGCAGATAAGTAATGCAGAGTCCGATGATCATTAGTGAACCGTTAAAACTACCTACCCATTGTGAGAAAGCGGCCATTAATGGCGGGACAACTGCTCCTCCCGATATTCCCATAATCATCAGTCCGGAAAGCTCATTTGCGCTGTCGGGATACAATTGCAATGCCTTTGAGAAAATGATACTGAATACGTTGGCGCAGAAGAAACCGACAATCGCTATGATGGCTAACAGCAACTGGCTCTCGGAAACAAAAAGCATAAAGATAAATACACATAAAGTGATAATCATACTGATCCGTAGAAACTTGATGGAAGAGAAGCGTGCCAGAATGAATGTTCCCATAAATGCACCTACGGTGCGAAAAACGAAATACAGGCTAATGCCATAACCGGCTTCGTTCAGCTCCATGCTGCAACGTTCCATTAAAAAACCGGGTATCATGACATTTAAGCCGACGTCTACTCCTACAATAAAGAGGATCCCCAAGAACAATAATAGAATCGTTTTATCTTTCAATAGGATGAGATAGGGTTTGAATGACCATAACGTATTTTTTGTAGTTTCTTTGGGTATCGGTGTGAACAATAGCCAGCAACCGACAAACAGTGTTATTAGTGCAAAAACAGGAAACATATAAATCCAGTTTCCCAGAAAACCGGCTGCCCAAACTGCAATAATCGGTCCGGCAAAAGAGGATATGGCCTTAATAAACTGACCGGCAGTCAAACTGCTGGCCAATTTGTTTTCATCCATAATATTCATCAGTAACGGATTTAATGAAACCTGTAGAATCGTATTCCCGATGCCGAGCAATGCAAAAGCAATCAGACAAGATATGTAGGAGTAATCCAATAAGGGGAGTATCATAGCCAGAACGGTAAAGCCTAAACTAATAAGCACTGTATTTTTTCTTCCTACCCGGTTCATGAAAGCACCGAACGGAACAGAAAATACAAAGAACCAGATAAAGACCATTGAAGGTAAGAAGTTCTTTTGGGTTTCGGATAAGGAAAAGTCGGATTGCATATAGTTGGATGCTATGCCGACAAGATCACAGAATCCCATAACAAAAAAGCTTGCCAAAACCGGCAATAATGCTATTACTTGAGCGCGTTTCATATAATACGCCTCCTTCCGATGCCTGCTGTAATTGTGTAATTTCCCATGTTTTCAGATTTGTTTTTTGCAAACATAGGGCTTTTGTAGCTATAAAAGATTAACTACTGTAACATACTATATATATACTGTAACATCCCTTTCTGGGTACTCTATGGCGCAATTCTAAGCCTCTGATTCCTTTGCCGGAGTTTCATGGCGTTCTCTGAATTCGGTAGGGGATACCCCGAATTTTTTCACAAAACAAATATAAAAATAAGAAGGAGAGGAAAAGCCTAAGTCGTAGGTAATCTCCGTAATTGTTTTGTTTGTATTCAGCAACTCCTTTTTTGCATTCTCCAACCGGACAGTTCTGATAAAGTCTCCGGAAGAGAGACCGACCAATGCTTTTAGTTTTCGGTGAAGATTCATGCGGCTCATTCCTACATAGTTTGCGATACTTTCTCCCTTGATATCCGGATCGGATATATTTTCATTGATATAATTAATAATCTTTTGTATCAGCATATCGTCACCGGACATTGCAGGCGCTGTTTCTGCGTCTGGTTTCTCACCGGACACAAGCGCTACTTTCTTCATGAATTTCTCTTTGACAACTTCTTGGTATCTGATCAGTTGCTCGATGCGGATTCGAAGATGACGGATATCAAACGGTTTCGGTATGTAAGAGTTGGCACCCACTTCCAGCCCGGCCAAGCGGTCTTCATGAGTTTCTTTTGCCGTCAGCAGGATTATCGGAATATGAGAAGTGTTTATATTCGACTTTATTTTTTCGCAAAGCTCTATACCGTCCATATTGGGCATGATGATATCACTGATAATTAAATCCGGAATAGAGTTTAAGGCACTCTTGAATCCTTCTATGCCGTCGGCAGCCGTATATACTTCGTATTCTTCGTGTAGTTCCATTGCAAGAAAGTCACGAATTTCGGATTCATCATCTACTACCAGAATCTTATATTTCTTAGTCGTTTCATTCTTTTCATCTGTCTTTTCCTCAATCACTTCTGTGTTTTCCTGTAAGGCTTCTTTGACAAATGTAACATAAGAATCGTCTTTCTCTTTAATATCGGCTATTTCTTCTTTGGAATAATTGGCCTTATCGAACGGGACGACAATGGTGAACCTGGAACCGACATTCAATTCACTCTCAACAGAAATATGGCCTTTATGTAATTCAACCAAAGACTTTACCAAGTACAATCCGATGCCTGAACCCGGATATACAATATTTTTGTCATTCAATTCAACTTGATAAAAACAATCAAATATTTTTTTCAAATCTTTTTTGTCGATACCGATACCTGTATCCGAGATCTCAATATGTAATAAGTCTCCTATATCAGTTTGCTCCACAAAGACATTCATTACGATCTCGTCATAATCCTTCACGTATTTAAAGGCGTTAGAGAGGATATTATACACAATTTTATCCATAAATTTGGGAGATACCCATCCAACCAACCGTTCCGCGCTTGTGTTAAAAACGAAATTTATGTTTTTGTCTTCTATTACTCCTTCAAAAGTATCTGCTATTTCCTTAAAGAAAGAAACCACATCCATTTCTTTCACCTTGAGTTTCAATTGGCCATAATCGATTTTCCGAATATCGATCACTTCGTTCACATTTTTGATCACACGCATTGTGTTCCTTTTGATAAGAGACAATAAATATCTCTTTTTGCTATCTGTTTCTCCAAGTAATAGTTTCTCCAACGGTGCCAGAATAAGGGTAAGCGGATTTTTCAATTCATGCGAAGCATTGGTGAAGAATTGTAATTTGGCCTGATACAGTTCTTTTTGCTTCTGCTTCTCCAGACGTTCATAGTTTATTTTATCACGGACTCTGATTTTCATCATAGCAATGTTCCAGCACATGTACAATATGATTAATAACAGGACAAAATAGATGATATAGGCCCACCACGTTTGCCAGAAAGGTGGTTTCACGAGGATATATAATGTACGTACATTGTCTTTGTCGAAATTTCCCGAAGGAGAAGAGGCCATCACCATAAAGCAATAGTTGCCGGGTTTCAAATTCCGGTAGGTGACGGAACGCATGGAGCCCACTTTGTTCCATTCTGTATCTACTCCTTTTAAGAAATAGGCATATTGAATGCGTTCCGGAGAAGAATAATTGATACCTAAATATTCGATTGTAAAGACCGATTCATCGTAATTCAGTTCTATTCTATCGGTAGAATTTATATTTTTGACTAAAGGAGATTTCGGGTTCTGTTCACTTCTGATTGTAACATGCTGATTAAATAACAGGAAATCGGTAAAGACAACGGAAGCCGGGGTTTTGTCTTTTGTGATAATGGAAGGATCGAAAATGTTCATACCTTCCGTACCGCCTAAAGCGATTACACCCGATTTCATGATTAGTCCCGAATTTTTCAGGAAACTGCCGGGTTGAACTCCGTCAGATGCACTATAGGAATCAAGTTCCTTGGTTTCTAAAGACATTTTTACGATATCTTTGTTGGTACCCATCCACAGATCATTGCCTACCAATATCAACTCTCGTACTATGGAACTGTTTAGACCGTTTGCTTGTCCGTATATGGTTAAAGAGTCGTTCTTTATTGTATACTCCCATAAGCCTTGCCCTTCTGTACCGATCCACATGTTTCCTCGTTTATCAAACAAGAATGAATTCACCAATACGTTTTTTAACTTGGAGCTAAACGGTTCCACATTTCCGGTTTTATAATCGTACTTGTACAAGCCGCCAAAAGTACCGATAATCAGGTAATCATTATATTCTTGCAGTGCGGTGATATGATTCCATTTGAGGGGTTCAATCACATGGAAAGAGTTCTGCTTCTTATTAAAGTAAGAGAGTCCGGCGCGCTGTCCCACCCAAATGTTTTTTCTGGAATCTTCATACAAACAGCTCAAATCGCTATGCATAAGTGAATGGGGATCATCTTTCTGATGGGTATAGTGAATGAACTGCTTGGTCCCATCTTTCATTCTATTCAGAACGCAATCATAGGTACCGATCCACAGATCATTGTCCGAATCAATCAATGAACATAAAGTTGCATCATCGCTTAAATTATATCCTTGGGTTTTAGACGTAATTTCTTTAAACGTATTATTCCGGATATCCCAATAGTTAATACCGCCGCCGTCGGTAGTAATCCAAAGATTGCCGTACTTGTCTTCGCTGAAAGAGGAAACATGTTTGTAAGACAAACTATTGGTCAAAAGGATATCGCTTGTGATATAATTAAATTTTTGTTTACGCTGATTTACAAAATTTATTCCTCCGCCATAAGTACCGATCCATAGATTGTCATTCTTATCGCTTAGTACCGATCGGATTGTCTTGTAGGATAGTCCGGTTTCCGTCTCCGATTCATAGTAGAATTTGGTGTCTGCTTTTTTTATTTCCTCATCACTCTCCTTTAGCTTAATGGAACATAGAAAATACTCTGTTCCAATCCATAACTGTCCCAACCGGTTTTCCTCTATACAATTTACCTTTGCATTTTTCAGTTCATCCAATTCGATTAGTTCCGGTTCTTTTTTCCCTTTTATAAAGCGCATTAATCCTTTCCAGGTCCCTACCCAGGTGTCCCCATAAGAATCCCGAAAAATAGCTTCTATCTGGCTATCCGGGAAATTACGATTCTGTACACTATAATTGGTCACCGAACGTGTGTTTAAATGTACAATATCCAGTCCTCCAAAATGGGTACCTATATATAATAAACCCTCAGGTGATTCATACAGGCTCAGAACACGATCGTCGGATGCTTGATAATAAAGGCGGTTGAAGGATTCTGTTTTCGGGTCGAAAGAGTATACGCCATTTCCATAAGTTCCTATCCATAAACCTCCCTCTTTTCTTTTTATGATTGAATGAACGGAGTATAAATTGTTTTCGGACTGAAGTGCATTGTTCTTTAAGATTTTATAGGTATCGGTTTCTACATCATACATCAATAGCCCGAAATTTGTACCGATATAGATACGGTTTTCATCACAATATATCTTGAGGGCCTGTTGGTTTGTAAAATCCAAGGAGTTTTCAAAAGCCCACCTGTAATTTTTAAAGGCAATACCGTCAAAGCGGCAGAAACCTTCATCCGTAGCACACCAAATATAGCCGTCCTTATCCTGTTTTATATCAAATACTTTACTACTGGATAATCCATCTTGTATACCAAATTTCTCAAAACGCTCATGAGCAAAGTAAGTTGGATTTGCATTCACAAACAATGAACTGCATAGGAGAAAGAAGTAAAATATAACCCGGTACATCATGTTCTTATTCAGTTTTTTAATAATAGTTTGTTAATCTGTGAGTTAACATATAAAAAGTAAGTCATGTACTGATAGCTTGCTGAATTTAAGGTTTCTATATTTTTAATTCATATGAAATAATACAGAACCTGACTTATCTTTTGAAATAATAAAAAAGCATTTTGAATAAATTAAGGGCGAAGATAAGCAAATGGTATGAGAAATTTATATTTGAGGGGGGACTTTTATATTCGAATGCTTTGTGGGGGAGTTCTAATGCTCATTTGTTGGTAATATGTATGATGTTGGCTTTATATTTTCAGTCGCCAAAACAATTCTTTTGCGAAGGTAATTGTCGCTTGTAATTATTTGTGATTTTATATTTTCTGTTGTGTAATTTAAAATATAGTGACTTGGTAAGGAAAATGTTAGACAAACACTGTGGCTTATAAGTTGCTGTTTATCAGTGTTCTATATAATGGAACTTTTTCTTTGGGAGAAACGGGGTGAATCTCGTAGAGGAACACATCGAAACTCGTAGAGGAACAGGTTGATTTTCGTAGAGAAACAAACGTGTAGTTTGTAAATTGTAACAGATAGTTTCTTGAAATTAAGAAAATCTCTTCTGTATTTGTAATAAAAAAGTGCTGACTGATAATTGCTTTTTTATTCTTGTATTGATAAATGAGTATTGATTTTATTGAAAAAAAAGAATCTTATTTTTTGTTACTACGGAAAAAAGTACGTTATTTGCATATCATTGGAAAAGTTAAAGCAACAGTTTCAATAGAATGGGGAATATAGAGTTGCTGTTGTTTTTTTATTTTTGTTCAGACTAAAATTAATTTATTATTTTATCATTTGAAAACCTTAGGTTTTTCAACGTAGTTTGTTATCTGCCATTGAGCTTGGAATAAATAATAAAATTAATTTTAATGTGATGAAAAAAAATTTTAGTACCTTTATTTGTTTTGTTTTTTTGTTTTTTCTTACTTCTCAGGTATATTCCCGCCGTCCGGTGGATTATGTTAATCCATTAATTGATTCTCATAAGTCGCGTTGGTTTTATTTTCAGTCTGCATGCCGTCCTTTTGGTATGGTAAGTCTAAGTCCGGATACTTGGGTAATAGGAACGTGGAATTCCGGATATTTATATGATTCTACCGAAGTGCGTTGTTTTAGTCATATACACGATTGGCAATTAGCAGGTATACCCGTTATGCCTGTGAATGGAATGATGAAAGGACATTTGGGCTTTGAAGAAAATAAATCCTCTTTCTCTCATTCTACGGAAGTAGTAAAAGCTGGTTATCATAGACTTGTGCTTGACCGATATGGCATAATTGCTGAATTAACATCTACCAATCGGGTAGGGTTTCATCGTTATACATATCCTGATAGTGTGAATATAGCTCATATACTTTTTGATATAGGTGCTTATTTGGCACATGGCCCTATGGAGAAGGCATGTTTTAAAGTAAATGATGGCAGGAGAATTTCCGGTTGGGCAGTAATGGCTCCTACTTCCCGGCGAAAGAAGTCTTGTACAGTGTATTTTAATGCGCAGTTTAATGTGCCATTTACTGATACCGGAGGTTGGAAAAAGCAATATTTGTCTGATAAGGAAAAGGTTTTGTTGAAGGGCAATACAGAGGTATCGGGATATGAGTGTGGAGGATATGTAAAACTGGATGTGTCGAAACAAAAAGAAATATTGTTGAAAGTTGCTATTTCTTATGTCAGTGAAGAACAGGCGAAACTAAATATGAATGAGGAACTTCCTCATTGGAACTTTGATCAGGTTGTCCGTGAATCGGCTGAAGAATGGAATAAGAAATTAAGTATTATTGAAGTGGAAGGCGGTCAGGAAAAAGAGAAAGAGAAATTTTATACAGACCTATGGCATTCTTTGTTGGGCAGACATACTTTTAGTGACGTGGATGGAAAATATATTGATAATACGGGAGAGACATCCCGGATACGTCAGCTACCGTTGGATGAAAAAGGCAATCCTGTCAGAAATCAATATAATTCAGATGCTTTTTGGGGAGCTGAATGGAATCTGAATATTCTGTGGTCTATTGCATATCCCCAGGTTTTGAATGATTTTAATGCTACATTAATAGACTATTATCACAATGCCGGAATGATTGCCCGTGGTCCCAGTGGAGGAAATTATACGTATGTAATGGTAGGTGACCAAGCTATTCCGATGATAGCTGCCGCCTATAATAAGGGTATTCGTAATTTTGATGTGATGGCTGCGTTGGAAGGCTCGCTTAGGAATGCAGAACCGGGAGGAATTCGTGATCATGCGGGTTATGAAGATATCGCCAACTCGTATATGAAGTATTATGTAGAATTAGGGTATGTTCCCGAAGGAGTATTTCCGATAGGGAATCACCGGGAAAGTGCTGCCCTTACGCTTTATTTTGCTTATGAAGACTGGTGTTTGTCTCAGTTAGCCAAGTCAATGGGGAGAGGGGATATATATGAGAAATATTATAAACGTTCGTTTAATTACCGCAATCTTTTTGATAAGTCTGTAGGTTGGATGCGCCCGAAGATGCTGAACGGAGAATGGTATCCTGATTTTTCTCCTGTAATGAAAGGGTTTAATGCAAAAGGTTTTGTGGAAGGGAATTCGGCTATATTTACTTATTATGTTCCTCATAATATTCCCGATTTGATTCAGTTGTTGGGTGGAAAAGAGAAATTTGTGAAGAAGCTATCCGAACAATTTGAAAAAGCGACTCCAACCCGTTGGATTACAGATCATGGGAAACATGCAGAGAATTGGGTGGATTATGAGAATCAACCTTCTTTGCACATGGCTCATTTGTTTAGTCATGCAGGTGCTCCGTGGCTTACTCAATATTGGGTTCGTAGAATAAAAGAGGAAGTTTTTGGGGATACTACTCCTTACGGAGGATATAACGGCGATGAAGATCAGGGACAATTTGGAGCATTAGGGGTACTTATGGGCATAGGACTTTTTGATGTTCAGGGAGGGGCTTCCACAGAGCCTGTTTATGAGATAACGGCTCCCCTATTTAAAAAAATAAGTATAAAGTTGGATAATCGATATTATTCTGGAAAGAAGTTTGAAATTATTGCCCGGAATTCTTCTCCGGATAACATCTATATACAATCCGCAAAATTAAATGGTAAGGAGTTGAATGATGATTTTAGATTTTTGCATCGGGATTTGGTAAAAGGGGGTAAATTAGAACTTATTTTAGGATCACAACCCAATAAGTCATGGGGGAATAGGGAATAAATCTCTTATGAAATAATGTATAAAGTTATAAAAAGTAGAACAATGAAGAATAGAGTCATTTTGAGATGTAAGTCTTTGCTTTTCCTGCTATCTATATCCATATTTGTGGGTGCACAAAATAAATCGTTTGTTTTAGTAGACAGTGAAAAAAAAGCGAGTCTGTTTGTAAGCGAGAAAGAAGCTCCAGTAGTACAAACAGCCATTTCTTTGTTACGGTCAGATGTAAGTATTGTAACCGGAAAGGAGCTCGATATCCGGTCGGAGAGTAAAAAAAACAGTCGTAATAATGTTGTAATAGGTACATTGGGAACGAGTAGAACAGTTGATTATTTGATAAAAGAGGGATTGGTAAATGCAGATTCTATCCGTGATGCCTGGGAAGCGTTTTCGTTACAAATTATTGAGTGGGAGGATACCCCGACATTGGTTATTGTTGGCAGCGACAGTCGTGGGACAGCTTACGGTATTCTGGAGTTATCCCGCATAATTGGTGTTTCGCCTTGGTATTATTTTGCGGATATGCCGGTTGAAAAGAGGTCCGATTTGATCTTGTCTGATGTTGATACGACTCAGAAGCCATCTATACAATATCGTGGTGTATTTTTAAATGATGAAGATTGGGGATTCATGCCGTGGGCAACAAAGACCTGTGATTCTCATTCAACAAAAGGTGCAATAGGTCCCAAAGCATATGAGAAGGTATTCGAACTTTTGTTGAGACTTAGGGCAAATACGATTTGGCCCGCTATGCACGAATGTACAGTACCGTTCTATCTGGTCGAAGGGAATCGTGAAATGGCAGACAAATATGGTATTGTTGTTGGTACTTCTCATTGTGAACCGATGATGCGCTGCGCATTAGGTGAATGGGATAAGAAGAATGGCGCTTACAATTATCCGGATAATCGGGAGAATGTGTTAAATTTTTGGCGAAACAGATTAGTAGAACTGAATCAATCGGATAATATATTTACGATAGGAATGCGGGGATTGCACGATAGCATGATGGAGGGAGTGAAAACAACCGAAGAGTATAAGAAGTATTTGGATAAAGTTATAAAGGATCAGCGTCGGTTGTTATCTGAGAATCTACGGAAAGATGTATCCGAAATACCTCAAGTGTTTATTCCTTATAAAGAAGTGCTTGATGTATATGATGCCGGTCTGGAGGTACCGGAGGATGTTACATTAATCTGGTGTGATGACAATTATGGATATATTCGTCGATTAAGCGACGAGGATGAAAGAAGACGTTCCGGTGGCTCCGGTATCTATTATCATGTTTCTTACTGGGGGCGTCCACACGATTATCTCTGGCTGACTTCTACATCTCCCGGATTGATTTATTCGGAAATGAAGAGAGCTTATGATTATGGTGCTGAGAAAATATGGATACTAAATGTTGGTGATTTTAAGGCTGCAGAATATCTTGCTGAATTTTTTCTGGATTTGGCTTGGAATATTAATATGGTAAATGAAGCCACTGTTTTCGATCATTTATTTCGATGGAATGAACAAATGTTTGGAAAAGAGATTGCCTTTGATTTGACAGAGGCAATGAAAGAATATTACCATTTGGCTACCATTCGTAAACCCGAACATTTAGGGTGGAACAGGGTGGAAGAAGGAGTTTATCCAGGTTTGACTCCAGTAGTTGATACAGAATATAATCCTTTTTTTCGTAACGAACTGGCAAACCGTGTGAATACATATGAAAAACTTACCTCTGTTGTTTGTCATTTGAAAAATAAGCTGTTACCGGAAAAAAAGGATTGCTATTTTGAACTGGTAGAATATCCGGTTGTGGCATCGGCGCAAATGAATATAAAGTGGTTAAATGCACAGATGGCCCGGTATTATTCTTCGATGGATTCTGTTCTGTTTACTAAATATGCTATTTTGAGTCGGGATGCTTACCAACAGATAGAGGAGTTGACCTATCAATATAATAAAGTGATTGCTGGCGGTAAATGGGATAAAGTTATGGATATGGCACCGAGAAATCTTCCTGTATTTCAAGAACCGGATTTTAGGATGAACGATACTCGGCCAGTTGATGTTGATGAGAATACCTTCTGTAATTCGTTTGTTTGGGCTATAAATGCAAATTGGGGTGAGTGGGAAAGTGAAAAGGCAAAAATACTTCCGGGGGTTGGACATAGCTTCAATTCTGTGGCGTTGGAGAAAGGAAGTAGTATTACCTTTATGTGCTATCTGACAAAGACGGGTGAAGGAACGATCAAAATAGGGACTCTGCCCAATCATGATGTCAATGGAGGTGGTATGAAGTTTGCTGTATATATCAATGGGAACGAAGTGGGTGAGATAGATTATAGTACTAAGGGAAGAAGTGAAAAGTGGAAACAAAATGTTTTGCGTAATCAGGTTGTGTCGACATTAAATTACAACTTTCAGGAGGTTGGAAATGTAGAGTTAACCGTACAATCGCTTTCTCCTCACATTATTCTCGATCAGATAATGATAACAGTGGGCGAGGAAGTACCTTTTTATGAATTTCCTGTGCAAATGAAATAGTTTCGGATTCAACTTATAAAAAAAGACATAAAAGAGATAAGGGTTTTTTGCTGTTCTTGCGACATAGTTTATAGAAACTCTGGATATATGGATCGATCAGATAAATATATAGTAGATTAATTTTTTAGTTTGAACAGAAAAATAACCAATGAAAAGCACTCTTTTATGTCTTCTTTTGATGATGGCTCCGGGAACTTATGCCCAGAGTAATCTTTGGGAAAACCCGTCTGTCGTGGATGAAGGAAAAGAGCCTCCCCGGGCTGACTTTGTTCCTTATGAAACGGAAAAACAAGTGGTAGAAAATGTGAAGTGGAATTCGCCGTATGTAAAATCGCTCAACGGTATGTATAAATTTCATTTTTCGCAAAATGTGTCTCAACGTCCTATTCGTTTTTATGAAGAAGATCTGGATGATTCCCGGTGGAAAACAATTCGGGTACCGGGAAATTGGGAATTACAAGGATTCGGCATACCTGTATATACCAATAATAAGTATATTTTTTCTCGTAATCCACCTTTGGTAGATAATGATGATTTACCGATAGGATCCTATCGGTATTGGTTTGATTTTCCTGAGGCGTTTGCCGGACGTGAAACTTATCTTTATTTTGGTTCTATTGCTGGAGCTGCTACTATTTATGTAAATGGTAAGCGGGTGGGATATTCGAAGGCTTCGAAAACTGCTGCTGAGTTCAATATCAGTAAATATCTGAAACAGGGAAAGAATCTTTTAGCTGTTCAGGTATTTAAGTGGAGTGATGCTTCATATATAGAAGATCAGGATTTTTGGAGACTCGCAGGGATTGAACGGGATGTGATGCTGATCTCCCGTCCAAAAATCTCCATAGAAGATTTTTTTGTTGTTGGTGATTTGGATCACTCTTATAAAAACGGTTTGTTTACTGCCGATGTGATGATACGTAATTTGGATGTTGTACAGAAAGATAAGTATACGGTGGAGTTGGTATTACTTGATGAAAATCAGAAAAAGATATATACTGGAAAATCTTCATTGAATACCCTTTTGGCGGATGAACGGAAAACACTTACATTTTCTTCAGTGATAAAAGACCCATTAAAGTGGTCGGCAGAGCAACCTAATTTATATACCACCTGTATCACTTTAAAAGATATCCATGGAAAGACGATTGAGAAGGTTGGCTGTAAAACAGGTTTTAGAAAGATAGAAATTAAAAACGGGCAACTTATGATAAATGGGAGGGTGATGATTGTGAAAGGGGTAAACGTACACGAACACCATCCGGTTACGGGGCATTATGTGGATGAGCAGACTAAACTGAAAGATATATGTTTGTGGAAACAGTATAATATTAATGCAATTCGTACAAGCCATTATCCGCAAAGTCCTGAAGTTTATCAACTCTGTGATAAATACGGCATTTATGTAGTGGATGAAGCTAATATCGAAGCTCACGGATTGGATCGTTTTGATAGGGAACGTCATCCGTCATTTTTATCCGAATGGAAAGGACAGCACATTGACCGTACTTTACGGATGTTCGAACGTGATAAAAACCATCCGAGTGTAATTATCTGGTCTTTAGGAAATGAAAGTGATTTCGGTCCCAATTATGAAACTACCTACCGTTTGCTTAAAGAACGTGATAAAGCAAAACGTCCTGTACAATTTGAACGCTCTTTTGAGAATGAATTTACAGATATAGTTGCTCCGATGTATCACTTTCCTGAACGGATTGCACAATATGCTTCCCGGGAAGATATTACCCGACCATTGATTTTATGTGAATATTCACATTCGATGGGTAATAGTACGGGAGGTTTTCAGACCTATTGGGACACAATTATGGCTTATCCTGCTCTACAAGGTGGTTTTATATGGGATTGGGTAGATCAGGGTATAGAAACGATTGATGAACAAGGACGTAAGTACTATGTTTATGGAGGTGATTTAGGAGGGCATCATTGGACACATGATGAGAATTTTTGCGCCAATGGTTTAATCTCTGCTGACAGAACTATTCACCCGGCACTACATGAGGTAAAAAAGGTATATCAGGATATATGGATGGAAGCTAAGGATATTGAAGCCGGTAAAGTCGTGATGCACAATCATGCCCTTTTCACTGATCTAAATGCATATAATTATCGGTGGAAATTATTCAGAAATGGTGAATTAGTCGATTCAAAACCATTTTTTGTTTCCTGTAAACCCGGTATGAGTACAGATGTGTCCTTGAAATTACCTCCGCGAAAGTATGAGGGGAATGTAGAGTATTTCTTGACTGTCGAAGCTTTGTTGAAAGAGGATACTCCTCTTTTGCAGGCTGGATATGTGATTGCGAGTGAGCAGTTCTCGTTTCCTTTGAATAATTATTTTGTTGATCGTATAACTCATGGAAATTTGAAGATAGAAAAACAGGATAATTATGTGATATTCGAAAGTGGGGATATTCAAGGGCGGATTCGTTTGAATGAAGGCTTGATTGTAGATTACCGGTATAAAGGACTTCCTGTTTTGATTGATTCCCCTGTTCCTAATTTTTGGCGTGCTCCTACAGATAATGATTTTGGAGCAAGAGCACCTTTTATTTGTAATGTCTGGCGTACGGCAGGTGATGAACGTCAATTGAAGAGGGTAGAAGTGGCGGAACAGACACCAGAAGGTTTGGGAATAGTGGCAACTTTTGTGTTGAAATATATCAATGTTCCTTATCAAATATCTTATTTAATAAGGAATGACGGTTCTATAATGGTAAAGAGCCGGATAAAACTGGAAAATAAAGAACTACCGGAAATGCTTCGTTTTGGAATGAAAATGCGTCTTCCAAAATATGAAAATGTTTGGTACTATGGAAGGGGGCCTTGGGAGAATTATAGTGATCGTAATTCTGCTTCATTTATCGGAAACTATAAATGTAAAGTGAATGATCTGAAATTTGATTATATTCGTCCGCAAGAAAATGGCTATCGCACAGATGTGAGATTTGCTGAATTTACAAATGATAGTGGACAGGGGGTTCGTTTTGAAGCTGTCAATATGCCGTTTTGTTTTAATGCCCGTTATAATGCTGATGAAGATATGGATCCGGGGCTGACCAAAAAACAACAACATCCGGTAGATGTCGATTCTCGCGGGGAATTGTACGTGAATATCGATTATGGGCAGAAGGGGCTCGGCGGTAACAATAGTTGGGGGGCTCAGCCATTGGAAAAGTACAGATTGAAAGATAAGACATATGAATATTTGTATGTTATACGACCTGTGGAAAATAGAAAATAAAAATGCTGTTTTAGCCTTGAATATATACACTGATAACATAAAAGAATGGGTGTGGGATATTGCAGTCAATGATTCCATGGAGTCGTTTAAACTGATACATGCCAATTATTACATGAAGCTTTTGCGATTTGTCACTATGTATATAGGAGAGACGGTTGTGGCCGAAGAGATTGTGTCCGATTCATTTTTGTCCGTTTGGGAAAATCGGCGGTCCTTGAAGATGGTTACTAACTTTAATTCCTATATTTATGCAGTGGCAAAGTATAAATCTGTCAGTTATCTGAGGAGTAAACATCCACAGTCGGTGGAATTGGATGAGGGGTGTATCGACATGTTTATTCATACTGATACTACTCCCGAACAGGAATTGATAAGTAAAGAGGGTATTTTGAAGCTAAATGCGGCGATTAATCGGCTTCCAGAAAAGTGCAAGCTGGCTTTTAAACTGGTCCGGGAAGAGAAAATGAAGTATAAAGAGGCGGCGGAAATTCTTGGAATATCCCAGAAGACCCTTGAAGCACATATTGCCAAAGCGGTGAAAACTCTCCGGGGAGTAATTGAAAACGACTTTGCTTAATTTAAGAAGAAAAAAGCGGAAATAAGACTAAGGGTATTTTGTTTTTTTAGCGACTAAATAGATAAACACGGAAATTCGATGAAAGAAAAGATAAATCATATAATAGCAAAAGTCTTATCAGGAGAGTCTTGTACGTCAGAAGAACTGTTATTACTCTCGGAATGGCTGGGAGAGGATGAACGGCGGAAATCGGAATTCATGCAATTGACCAGTTACTGGGACGCTGAAGTGACTTTACAAAAATGCCTGAATTCCTCAGATCTTGCTTTTGAAAAACTTAGTAAACGAATAGAAGAGGCGACAGAAGATAAGAAACCGGTTAGAAAAATTAATCCTAAGCTATTTTTGATTGCAGCTTCTTTTACACTGGTTATTGTGATATCTTCATTTCTTTGTTGGATGGATGTGAATCGGATAGAAACATATACGTATGCAGCTCAGAATGATAATTCAGAGTTTTATTTAACAGACGGTACACATGTGGTATTAAATGAGAACAGCAAGTTAACTTACACTAACAAGTATGGGGAAAGTGTGCGTCGTGTGGAACTTGAAGGAGAAGGATATTTTGATGTGAGGAAGAATGCAGGAAAACCTTTCATCGTTCATACAGCTGCAGGTGAGATAACGGTTTTGGGAACTATTTTTAATGTGAGAGCCTATGATACCGACTCTTGTTTTACGGCTACTTTAGTCGAAGGTTCCATTCGTTTTGAAACATCTTCCCAATCAGTTTTATTATCACCCGATCAGCAATTGACATTAAATAAAAACTCTGCAAAAATAGAAGTGAAAGCGGTAAATGCCGATGTCTATACAGCTTGGAAAGATGGCTTATTGAAATATCGTTCGGTATCGTTAAAGGAATTACTGAAGCGGATAGAAGCAGTATATGATGTATCTATTATTCTTAAAGATCGCAAGATAGGGGAGACTGTTGTTTCCGGTTCGTTTGTTTGTGGTGAGCCAATAGATAGCGTACTGTCTGTCATACAAAGAAATTTACCCTTCAAATGGACGAAGCAGAAAGATACGATTATAATTTATAAGTAAGAAAAAGAAATCTTTTTTCATCTGACATTTTTAAGTGCCCGGATTTTATTTTAAGTGATGGGGGATCAATTATTTGTTGATTCCACTCTGGATGAAAACACGGTTTATACAGATGAATATTGTTGTGTTGTATTGATGGTAATGTGTTGATAATAACTTTTTTAGTTAATCTTAAAACTATGTATTAATTATGAGAATAAAAACTATTTGTCATATCTCGTGTCCTGAAATGAACAGCGGAGTCAGATGGATGAGAAGATTAATATTACTTTGTACACTGTTTGTCTGTTTACAATTTCACAGTTATTGTAATGAATTGGAATATGCACAATCTGTTAAAATTACTATAAATGAAGAGAATGTGACATTAACTCAGCTTTTTAATAAAATAGAGCGATTGAGTCATTTCTTGTTCTTTTATGTAGATTCTGATGTGAAAGATATTAAAGTATCTGTGAACGTGAAAGAGGCCAATATAGAGGAGATTTTGAAAATATCATTGAAAGGTACGAAGCTAATGTATCAGATAAAGGGGCGCAATATAAATATTTTGCCAGTACAGAATCAGGTGCAACAATCTAAAGTAAAGAAAGAGCCGATTTGGGTAAAGGGTACTGTTTTGGATGAAAACGGGCTTCCTCTTCCAGGAGTAAACATACTCATAGAAGGTTCAGCTATAGGTACAATAACAGATATTGATGGTCGATTTTCTATCCAAGTGCCGGAACTTAAATCGATACTGTCTTTCTCTTATTTAGGATATGTCACGCAAAAGTTATCTGTCAACGCAAGTCGGGATTTGAAGGTTATAATGGGAGAAAATTCACAGGTCTTATCCGAAGTTGTAGTTGTAGGGTATGGTGTTCAGAAAAAGGAGACAGTGACAGGAGCAATCTCTTCAATTAGTAATAAGGAAATAGTGAAATCTCCGGTAGGAGCTTTGTCTAATGCATTGGTTGGGCGCGTTTCCGGATTATCGGCTATTCAGAAATCCGGTGAACCCGGTTTTGAGGAGTCGACGATTCGTATTCGGGGAGTCGGTACCTATTCTGGTGATCAAAATCCTCTCGTTGTTATTGATGGTATTGTACGTGATTTGAGTACATTGAATATGATTGATCCCAATGATATTGAAACGATAAATGTTTTGAAGGATGCATCCGCAACGGCTGTCTACGGCGTCAGAGGTGCAAATGGAGTAATTATTGCAACAACGAAAAAGGGAGTACAAGGAAAACCGCAGATATCTTTTTCTGCAAACTTCGGATATACAACTCCTACCACATTACCCAAATTGACGGATTCGTATCAATTCGGGAGATTACGAAATGAAGCGATACAAAATGACGGAGTAAGACAAGATAATTTGATTTTTACGGAAGACGAATTATGGAAATTTCAGAATAATCGGGATTATACACCAGACGAAGTAGCTGCTATGACTCATTTGACTCCGGCACAACGGGAAAATTTATTAAATAGTCCGGCTCTTTATTACACAAGTCATGACTATATGAGTGAATTTTTTCGAAAATCGGCTCCTCAGCAGCAATATAATATAAATGTTTCGGGGGGTACTGAGAAAGTGAATTATTTTACTTCTGTGGGCTTTCTTAATCAAGAAGGATTGACAACAGATTACGGATATTCCAACGCTCCTACTTCTACTAATAATAAACGAACAAACTTTAGAAGTAATTTCGATTTTAATGTGATAAAGACGATTGAATTTAGTATCGGTATTTCTGGACAAATTAGTAATACGAAAATATTTCTGAATGATTATAATGAGTCGGATCAGAACTCTCGGTATCGGGATATGCTGAAGAATATTTATGAATCGACTCCTTTTGCCGGGCCCGGAATAGTAGACGGTAAATTGATTAACGGATTTGCGGGAGATTCTCCTTTGGATCCGACTAAAGGTACTTCCGGAAAAAGTCCCGTTGCCAGTTTACTGAATAAAAGCGCTGGGCGGGTTACCAAAAGTACGTTAAATACATTTTTTAAAATTAAGCATAAAATGGATTATCTGACAAAAGGATTATCCTTAAGGGGGACTCTTTCGTATGATAACTATTTTAGTAAGACGGTAAATGAAAATTCTCCTATACCAATGTATACTGTAATGAGAGATCCGGAAAATCCGACACAGAATTTATATTTCGGTGGAATATTGGGTGCGGAGAAGTATGAAGAAAAAGCCTGGTATAAGGAGCGGAAACTATATCTTGAAGGCGGTATTGATTATGATCGTACATTCGGGAAACATCATGTCACAGCGTTAGCATTGATTACTGCCGAACGTCTGACGAAACCTGGTCTGTTGTATAATGTTCCTCAAGGAATGTACGGAGTTGTAGGACGTGTTACTTATGGTTATGACAATCGCTACCAAGCGGAATTTAATGTGGGTTATAATGGGTCTGAGAATTTTGCACCGGGTAAGCAGTTTGGCTTTTTTCCTGCCGTATCTGCGGGATGGACCATTTCTCAAGAGCCTTTTTTCCCGAAAAATGATTGGGTTACTTGGATAAAAGTCCGCGGTTCGTATGGTCAGACCGGTAATTCTAATATCGGAGGGAAAAGATTTCTTTATTTGCCCAGTTCGTGGGAAATGCAACAGTCATATGTATGGCCTTTTTCCGGGTATAATTTCGGTAGTACGGACGGGTCGATTCTAAACCCCTGGATTACAGGGAAGAGTGAAAAGGTGGTGGGTAATCCGGATGTTACTTGGGAGAGGAAAATATCTTATAATATTGCAGCGGAGATACGTCTGTTTCGCGATCGTCTCTCTTTTACTGCTGATTTTTTTAATGAAAACAGAAATAATATTCTTACAACTCTTGAGACTGTACCGGGGATAGTGGGTATCGATGTGAGTGTTTTACCTCCGGTAAATGTGGGTAAGATGAGCAATAAAGGTTATGAAATGTCGGTTTCTTGGCGTGATGAAATTTCTGATTTTAATTATCAGATTGGGGGGCAGGTATCTTATGCCAGAAACAAAATAGACTATATGGCCGAAGCTCCTTATGAATATACCTGGATGAATAAAACCGGCTTTTCATACGGACAATATAAGGCGTATGTAAACAGTGGTTTTTATAATTCAGCGGAAGAGGTAGCCAACCATCCGTATAATACAGTGGATGGGAATCGTGTGCAAGCCGGTGATCTCCGGATTATAGACGTGAATGGAGACGGGGTTATTGATAACCGCGATATGACGCCTACCGGTTATTCGAATGTGCCACGTTGTGCTTTCAGTGGAAATTTGTTTTTAGAATATAAAGGTTTTGAGATATCTGCTCTCTTTACAGGTTCTTTGCAGGGGACATTTAGTATGGCGGGGTATATGATCAGTCCTTTTGCACAAAATAAAAGTAATGCACTTGAATATATGTATGATGGACGTTGGACAATGGAAAACTATTTGAGTGGAAAGGCTATTAGCTATCCACGTATGTCACTTAATACTACGGGTTCTCAGAATGGACCGTCTAATTCGTTTTGGTATCGTTCTACTGACCATGTTAAATTAAAAAACCTGGAAATTGCATACACTTTTAAAACACAGAAATTTTTGAGCCGGTTAAAAATATCAGCATTACGTCTCTATTTTAATTCAAACAATTTATTGACTTTTGGTGGGAAAGATTTGATAGAAGGTATTGATCCCGAACTGTCGCAAGATGAGAAAACGACTGAAGGGGTAATTTATCCGATAACACGTGTATATAATTTCGGTTTCAAAATTCAATTTTAAGATGGTGATTATGAAAAAGATAAAATATTTATTTGCAGGAATATTATTAATTATAGGATTTGGGGGTTGCATGGATGACTTTATAGAAAAACCTTCCGTGACGGGGTTGACTGTTGAAGAGGTTTTTTCATCTGCAAAAAACGTCGAGGGAGCTATCGCATTAGCTTATTCTTATAACCTGTCTTCTGGACTTCCTATTTATAGTTGGACTCCTCCGTATCTTCCCTATGAAGCTACAGAAGCTATCATGGGAGGAGAAGATGTCGATTCGAGTTGGGGATACATGAAGGATAATTTGGTTAGTTCCGGTATGTCGGCTGCTGATAATTACAACGAAGGAGCCGGACTTAGTGATGATTATTTTCCTTATAATTATAAATACATTCGTCATGCCTTTTTGGTGATTGAGAATATTTATAAAGTGCCTGATATGTCGGATGAAGAAAAAGAGATTGTTGTGGGAGAGATGAAAGGGTTGATTGCCTTTCGCTATTTGGAAATGTTGAAGCGCTATGGGGGAGTTCCTTTAGTAAAAAAGACATTAACAATGGTGGAGACCGCAGAGCGTGCCAGCGTACAGGAAACTTTGAATTATATCCTTGAACTATGCAATGAATCGGCGGCGGGTCTTAGTAATGCCAGATGGTCGGCGGATTGGACCGGGCGTCTTACCAAAGGCGTGGCATTAGCAATCAAAGCCGAAGCTTTGATGTATGCGGCAAGACCTTTGTTTAATGCAGAAATACCTTATCTGCCTTATGGAGCGGATAATGATAAGATTTGTTTAGGAAATTACAAGGAAGAACGCTGGCAGGAGGCAATTGATGCTAATCTGGCTGTATTGGAATGGGGTGCCCAGAATGGTTATGAACTGATTGATACGGATCAACCGTTTGAAGATTATGGAACAGCAGTTGGTGTTCCTTGCAATAAGGAAGTTTTATTGGCTTATAAGCATCAAGGAGTGGGACAAGGCCCTTCGGGATTGTACAAGAACTATTGTCCCAATCCTCTATATATCCGTACTGGGGGAGGAACCGCTTTATGTGAATATCGTGGGATGTCTTATGAGATGTTGCTTAACTTTAAAAAAGCAAATGGAGGAGAACAAACTTGGGCTGGCGTGGAAGAACGTCCTTATCAAGAATATTATGATAAGGTACAAGAAATGGAGCCACGTTTTAAAGCTTCTGCTTTTGCCTATGGTATCAATCCTTGGAATAATGAGGGGAATAACAATTGGAGCATTACTAATCCGGCTTCTTGGTTGAAAGCGAATAAAAACAAGCAAGGATGTGCCAGAAACATAAAGTTCTGGTATAATACAGGAACCAGGGAATGGTTTGAATTTCCTATTTATCGGATGGCAGAGTTTTATTTGAATCTTGCTGAAGCTTATAATGAACTGCAACAACCGGGAAGTGCTTTGACTTATTTGAATATAATAAGAGATCGGGCTGGTTTGCCGGATGAAACGGTAACGGATTACGGATTATTAAAGAAGAGCATTCAAAGAGAATGGGCCGTTGAGTTTTATAATGAGAATCAGTATTATGCCCATGCCCGTCATTGGAAGTTGGGAAACGAGATGGTTGCAGGAATAAAGCATATATTTACTTTTAAGTTTGCTGGTACCTTGACTGATGCCCGTACTCCGGAAGATTTTGTCAGTTATAGACTTGACGAGGCGGCCAAAACATATGTCTGGCTACAGAAGATGTATCTGAGCCCAATCACTTTATCCGAAGTGAACAAAGGGTATATACGGCAAAATCCGGGTTATTGAGATAAAAACAGAATGTGAACTAATACGAAAAGAAAATTCATATGATAACCAGTAATATAAAACGAATTCCGGTCTTGAAGGCTTTTATGATATCTGTTTTTTTGTTCTGTTGCGGTTTGATTCAGGCACAGGATTTTACAGAGAGTGAAACGGATTCTGTGAAAATGTATAATTATTTGATTCCAGGTACGGATATGACGGTAAAAAAGACATTGTCCACGTCCGCCATTTCTACTGTAACCGGGGATGAGATTAGTATTCCGACGGCAAGCCTTAATAATATGTTTTTCGGGTATCTCCCGGGGTTGACTCCGCAAGGGAAAACCGGAGAACCCGGTTATGATGCGGCCACTTTAAATATCAGGGGAATAGGAACCTATAACAGTGCGGATATCCCTATTTTCGTGGATGGTTTCCAGACTAATATGTCTTTTTTCCAATATTTATCTCCTGGTGAAATAGAATCCATATCCATTCTTAAAGATGCAGCTGCTTTGGCACCGTTCGGTATGCGTGGTGCAAATGGAATTATCTGGGTTACTACAAAACGCGGAGCGATTTCTAAGCCGGTCATACAATTCCAAACCCGTTGGGGAATACAACAACCGGTGTCAATTAATAAACCTTTAGGTACCGATGGATATTCGAGATTGTTTAATGAAGCTGTAAGCAATGATAATCATAATATTTGGAGTCCGGTTTATTCGGAGACAGACATAGCCTCCGCACCCAATGTGGATTGGTATGGCGAAACATTGAAAGGAAATACACCGTATGGAGATGTCGATATTTCGATTAAAGGTGGAAGTAAGGTGGCAAAATACTATGTGTTTATGGGTTATATGAATCAGAATGGTTTGTATGACGTTCCAACGAATGATACGCTGTCTAATGCCGGTATAAGACGGTTCAACATCCGAACGAATTTGGATCTTAGTTTCTTTGATATTTTTGAAGCAAGAATTGATTTGGGGGGACGTATCGAAGATCGCCGTTATCCCAATCGTGCTTCTGGAGATCTATGGAATGATATGGCACGTTATCCGAGTAATATATATCCGGTTAGAAATGCGGATGGCAGTTGGACGGGAACGCCTACTTATCCAAACAATCCGGTTGCGGAGATTAATTCAACCGGCCGTTTGTCTACGCACGATCGTACTTTACAGGCAAATTTCAGCTTGAAACAAAAGTTGGATTTTCTTTTGAAAGGATTATATTTAAAAGAAGCGGTTTCATTTAGTAATTGGACGCGTGACGGTGCTTCAAACTGGCGGACATATGCGCGATACATAGATGGGGTACAGCAGACCACCGACCAAAATACGCCATATACCAGAACAGAGAATAGTGGAACTAATCAATGGAGTTGGCAACATCTGAGTGCTACTGCCGGTTATGATAATAGCTTTGGAAAGCATCACGTATCTTCCTCTGTAAATATATTGCATAATACGTATAAGACGGATTTGTCTGCCAATGGAGATGCGGGTATGATGGTCAATTATAAGTATATGAATATCGGTGGAGGGATTAATTACTCTTTTGATGACCGCTATGTCGGCGAGTTCGGCTTTTCTGCCAGTGGTTCGGATAATTATAAGCCAGGTAATAAATGGGGATTTTATCCTGCATTCTCTTTGGCATGGGTTATATCGAATGAACGATTTCTAAGAGATAGCAAAGTTCTGAACTTCTTGAAACTCAGAATATCTGCCGGAAAGAGTGGGTGGGATCCGATGGGAACAAGACGTTATTTGTATCAGACTTATTATCAGAGTGGTGGTGGTTTATATGTCGGTAATGATGCTCCTGTGTGGAAGAACGGTTTAGGACTACTTTATGAACCTAATAATGAGATATTTGCAGAAAAAAGTTTAAAGTATAATGTGGGGCTTGATGTGAGACTTTTTAGAAATTTGGATTTTACGTTGGATGCTTTTCTTGATAAGCGGACCGGGATTGTTACTCAGGATTATATGATGGTTTCTACTTATGGCATTGAACCTCCTTACCGTAATATCGGTAAGGTAACCAATAAGGGTTTTGAGGCAAAATTGGTATATTGTAACAATATTTGTAAATTTAATTATTATTTGACGGGGTTAGTGACTTATAACAGCAATAAGATAGATTATATGTCAGAGGTAATAACTTCTGCAGCAGCAGCTCGTACCGGAAAAAGTATCAGTTCTTTATTTGGTTATGTTGCCGATGGATTTTATGATATATCGGATTTCGATTCTCATGGTAATTTGAAGGATGGATTGCCGATCCCTACTTTAGGAACAGTACAACCTGGAGATATTAAGTATAAAAACATGAATGGAGACAACATTATTGATGAGAATGATCAAGTGAAGATAGGAAATCCGGTTATGCCCGAATGTGTTTATTCATTGGGTTTTGGTGGTGATATCAAAGGGGTTGATTTCAAAGTTTTATTTCAGGGAACAAGCGGACGGGATGTAAATCTCTTGGATGCTCCATTGCAAAGTATTGCCTTCCGGAACAATGGGAATGTTTATAAAATTGCGGAAGATCGTTGGGCTTATTACCCGGAATTGGGTATTGATACACGTTCATATGCCCGATATCCACGTTTGTCTACACAGGATAATAATAATAATTATGTGAACTCTACTTTATGGAAACGTAATGGTGACTATTTGAAATTGCGTAATGTGGAAATTGGATATTCTTTACCGAGTAAATGGTTACATGGTATGGGTATCACTCATACCCGAATCTTTCTTCAAGGGATTAATTTGTTGACAATAAGTGATTTGATGAAGGACTATGATATGGATCCGGAAGTATTGTCTGGTTATTCAGCCATGAAATCATATAACATAGGTATTACGGTAAACTTCTAATATGCAGAACAGAATGAAAAGAATAACTAAAATAAATAATTGGGCGATAGTTGCTATTTCAGCTTTGTCGATATTTTCTGCGTGTGATGATTTTTTGGACACAAAAGGAGATATTTATTTAACTCCGGAAATGTTGGAGACACAATATGAACAAATGTTTTCTTTGGGTTACAAGGCTTACACCAATGTGGTGAATGGATTTACAATGATAGATAATAATTTGTTTGCGGCAGTATCTGATGAAGCGCAAAATGTAACTCCGGTATCGGAAACCCAACGTTTTAATGAGGGGAGTTGGAGTGCTTATTACAATCCGGATGATTATTACTCAAAGGCATATGAGGGAATTCATGATGTGAATTATTATCTTGAAAATTCTGTCAATTATGTAAAAATATTAGCCTTGAACAGAGATACGATGAACGCAACGGGTCTAACTCAATATCAGACAGATGTAAAGAATTGCAACTGGTTGCGTAATGAGGCAAAAGCCCTTAGAGCCTATTATTATTTTGAATTGATGAAGCGCTATGGAGGGGTCCCGTTGATAACACGTACGTATGGGTTGAATGAGGATGCTAATTTACCCAGAGAGTCGGTTGATAATATTGTGAAGGCGATAGTGAAAGATATTGATGAGGTAAAAGATGAACTTGTTGTGAACTGGAAGTCGGTTGGTTTCTCTGATATGGAGGGGCGAATTACCAAGGGAGCTGCTTTGTCTATTAAAGCGCGTACATTATTGTATGCAGCAAGTCCTCTATTTAATCCGGATAATAATTTAGAGAAGTGGGCAGCGGCAGCTCAGGCTTGTTATGATATTATTGATATGAATGAATATAAATTGCATACGAGTTATGCTTCTTTGTTTACTACTAAAATAACGAATACAAGTAAAGAAACTATTTGGGCCATTAGAATGGGGCAGACTAATGCCTTTGAACGAGCTAATTATCCAATTGGTACACCTGGAGGTGCGACGGGTATATGTCCTTCTCAAAATTTGGTATCGGCGTATGAATATAAAACTGATTCCGATCCGGATAATCCTTATGAAGGGCTCGATCCTCGTTTTGGATTTTCTATAGTATATAATAATAGTCAATGGAATGGCAGAACTATTGAAATATGGGCCGGAGGACAGGATGATCCGGCAAAACTGAAAACATCCCCTACCGGATACTATCTGAAAAAGTTCTTGAATGAGAATCAGAATCTGGTAAACGATGCAAAAGAGATAAGAAGTTGGATTGTTTTTCGCTATGCGGAGACACTTTTGAATTATGCTGAAGCAATGAATGAAGCCTATGGACCGGATAATGATCCGAAAGGATATGGAAAAACGGCTCGTGAGGCAGTCAATGAAGTACGAAATCGTTCGGGGGTCAGAATGTCGGCAGTGGAGGTTCCTATCGGTGATATTGCAGCTATGAGAAAGGCTATTAAACATGAAAGACGTATTGAATTGGCTTTTGAAGATCATAGATATTGGGATTTGAAAAGATGGGATGACGCGAAAGATGTGTTGAATGAACCGATTAGAGGTGTAAAAGTGACCAGAAAGGTAGAGAATGAACATCCTATATTCTCATATAATGAATATGAGGTTTCAAAGAGGGTATTTGTTGCTCCTAAAATGAACTTATATCCTATTCCTCAGAGCGAGATAGTAAAATCGGGAAATGTATTGGTACAAAACCCCAATTGGTGATTTAAATTTAATATTGATTATAGAAAACAAAAGGATATGAATAAGAAAAAAATGATTCTTATAGTTTGGTTGCCTTTGATTATGGTAACTTTCTGCTCCTGTGGGGAGGCGGATAGTGAAAAAGAATGGGGAAGTGCACGAATTTATATGCCCCAAGCTACTTATGGTGATAATAAATACATAGTGCCCAATGACGGAACTGCTACGCAACATAATCTGAACTATGCCGTTTCAGGTGACCGAGTAAATATCTTTTTAGGAGTTTACCGCTCGGGACTGACGGCTTTGGAGGCTTATTCGGTAAAAATAAGTTCGGGAGATGCCGGGCAGAGCGGATATACTCATTTACCGGAAGACGTATTTACGTTGCCGGAGAGTGTTTCGGTAACCGCCGGCAATCGGGAAAAAACATTTTATTTATCTGTAGATCTAAATTTTTTGAGAAACAATAAGGGGACTAATTATTCATTGGCTGTGAGCCTTTCCGAACCAACAAATTATGAACTGAATCCTGATATATCAACCTCTTTTGTGCTTATAAATACCACTCTTTTACTTGAAAAAATAGATAAATCGGAATAATCTTTTAGTAAATTTTTAATTGGCAATTAAAAAATAAATGCCTGTTTACTTGGTTTTTAGATATTTCTTTTCTAAAAATAGAGCCATTCCTATACCCCTATGTATCTACAATTAAAAAGAATAAAGATGATAAAATATATATTTCTAATCCTGTTTTTTACTCATATGTTTTTTATGGGAAGTTTTGCTCATTCAAAACCTTTTCTGGACAATGTATATCACTATATTGAGAATGTGAATGTTTATGAATTGGGGCAAGAGTTTCCTCATGTGCCAATTGTTCCTTATTCTTCTTTGAAAGATGCATTGAGTTTTCATGTAGAAAAGAGTAAATCCGTTTTGCTTTTAAATGGTGATTGGAAGTTTTCTTTAGTGAAAAATCCGGATATGGTTTTAAAAGATTTCTTTCATGTTGACTTTAAAGATAAAGGCTGGAAATCTATTCCGGTACCCTCCAATTGGCAGATGCAGGGATATGAGACCCCTAAATTTAGAAATATAAGTCGTCCTTTTGTTGAAGAACCTCCTTATATTCCTCATGAATATAATCCGGTAGGAATGTATCGCCATGAGTTTGTTTTACCAGATAATTGGAATGGAAAAGAAGTCTTTTTACGTTTTGAGGGAGTAGCTTCGGCTTCATTTGTTTGGCTTAATGGTAAAGAGGTCGGTTATAATCAGGGAGCAATGGAGCCTGCCGAGTATAATGTAACGAATTATTTGAAACCGGGGAAAAATATTTTAGCAGTGGGTGTTTATACCTATTGTGACGGCGTATATCTCGAACAACAGGATATGTGGCGGTTAGCAGGGATTTTCAGAGATGTAAAATTGATATCACGTCCTAAATCCTATATACATGATTATTATATAACTACTGACCTTGATGCTGATTATAAACATGCAATGCTTAATCTTGAAATAGAGATTCGTAATCACAAAAATCTTGAAAGGGGGGGGTGGTTATCGGTTGATTTATATAATGAAGGAGGACAATGGGTGGAATCTGTTGGTAAAATCGCTTTCTCTTCGATCAAAGAAGATAAAATAAAATTCTCAAAGAGAATAATTAATCCGGTAAAGTGGAATGCAGAGAAACCGTATCTGTATAAATTGGTCTTTTCGATGGCAGGGCAGAAAGAGGACATGATTGAAATGCTTTCTGCAAAAGTGGGTTTTCGAAAGGTAGAATATAGAAACAGAGCCTTGTTGATAAATGGGGTACCAGTGAAGTTGAATGGAGTAAATTCACATCAGCAACATCCTTATTTGGGACATAGTATGGATATCGAAACAATTAGGAAGGATTTTTCATTGATGAAACAATTCAATATCAATCATGTCCGTACCTGTCACTATCCTCCGGTTTATGAATATCTCCAATTAGCAGATGAGTTTGGAATTTATATAATTGATGAGACGGGAAATGAAGCTCATGATACGGAATTTCTTTCGGAGGACAAGAGATGGTTACCTCAATATTTGGATCGGGTTAGGCAGATGATATACCGAGATCGGAATCATCCTTCGGTTATTATATGGAGTGCCGGTAATGAATCAGGTGAAGGAGATAATATTTGTGAAACGATAGCCGAAGGGAAACGTATTGATCCGTCACGTCCGGCATGGATGTACGGAGGCAATACAGAGGACCGTTATCCGGGTATGGGTATGACGTGTGAAGATATTATCGGACCACGCTATCCGTCGAGTTTTGAACTGGAAGAACGGGTGGGTAAAGTCCCCGAATCTATGGATTCACGTCCTGCTTATATGGATGAATATTTGTCGGCAGCAGGTAATAGTTTAGGGTCTTTAGATGAATTTTGGGAGGTTATTTATAAATATCCACGTTGTATCGGAGGAGCCTTATGGGATTGGGTCAGTCCGGGCATTGCACAGAAGTTGATTACTGTGTCGGATGTTTCACCTACCCGGGTCCAAACACATTTGATGGGGAATGTATCATTAGTAGAAGGAAAATTTGACAGAGGAGTTTATTTAAGTGGTAATGATGAGTGGATTGAACTTTATCGGCATCCGGAACTTGATATTACAGGGAAAGCTTTAACTCTATCAATGTGGATAAAGCCTGAACCTTGGAATGGTTTTGGTTCCTTGTTGACTAAAGGGCGTAAACAGTTCGGATTGAAACAAATATCTGCAACAACTTTAGAGTTCTATATTGGTGACGATAAAAAACACTCCTTGGTGGCAACTTTGCCTAAAGACTGGATCAATCGTTGGCATCATTTAGCTGCGACTTACAATGGTGAAGAGATGTGTATTTATATTGATGGTGAGGTCGTGGCAAGGCAACTTTGTTCTGTTGTTATTCGTAATTATCCATGGCAGATAAATATTGGAAAAGATGCTGATTCGGACGGTTCTGCCTTGCGGGGATACTTATTGAATGCGACGATAGATCAGGTTTCTATTTTTGATAAAGTAATTCCTGTCGGTAAACTTTTTAATGGTGATGATTTGTCTGCTCAGGCGAAGTTATGGTTGGATTTGGATAAATTCAATGAGGAAGGAGAATTTTTTAGTTTGGGAATCGGTGCACGGTCCTATGGTATTGTATGGCCTGATCGTTCTATTCAGCCGGAAGCTTGGCAAATTAAAAAATCGGCTCAGCCGGTAAAAGTGGAATGGGTGGATAAAATGACTGGTTTGATCAGGATTACAAACCGATTTGGTTTTACTAATCTGGAAGAGTTACAAATGAATGTACAGCTTAAAGAGAATGGTGTTTCATGTTTTTCATGGGTAGAGAATTTGAGGTTAGCTCCGCTTCAGTCGATCATTTACGAATTTGAAAGATTGAAAGACTACCCCTATAAAGCTGATAAGGATTATCGTGTTTTAGTGAGTTTTTGTTTAATGAAATCTGAATTGTGGGCACCTTCTGGCTTTGAAGTGGCTTTTGAAGATCTGGAGTTATGCAAAGGAAATCTTTCGGAATCCAATCGGGCTATGGCTTCTTTTCCACTGATAATAGAAGAAGATTCGGCTATTATAAAAGTGAAGGGGGATCTTTTCGAATATATTTTTGAAAAAAGAACCGGGATTTTGGAATCTTTGGTATATAATGATATTCAATATTTGAAAAAAGGGCCGGTTGCCAATATATGGAGGGCTCCTCTGGCAAATGAAATAGATAGTTGGGCAAAGGAATACGGTAAAACCGGCACCTATGTAGATGGCTATGGGTTAGGGACGGCTAATGTGTGGTATGCACATCAGTTGGATAGAATGCAATTGGTCGGTGGAGAAGCTGTTTTGACTTTGGCGAATGATGATCGGGCAGAAATAATTTTAAGAAATGTACAGCAGGCAGATACTTTTAGAACGGCTGTTGAGAACAGGTATATTTATACTATTAGCAAAGATGGTTCTATATCATTGGAGCATACTATGACTCCATGGGGGGATTGGCCGAATTGGATTCCTAAAGCAGGATTACAATTTACTGTGGATAAGCAGTTTGAAACAATGACATGGTATGGACGGGGACCACATGAAAATTATTGTGATCGTAAGAGCGGATATAAAACAGGATTATATTCGATGAAGGTCTCTGACATGTATGAACCTTATCTTATTCCGCAAGAACATGGCAATCGGACGGATGTTTCTTATTTGAAACTGGAAAATGAAACCGGAGCAGGGTTAGAAATTTTTTCTGATTCTGAGTTTAATTGTTCTGCAAGTCATATTTTGTTGGATAATCTTACGAGGGCTGTATATCCTTTTCAATTGCAACCGATAGATGATATTATTGTTCACATTGATTATGCCAACTCTGGAGTAGGCTGTACAGCAACATCGACGATTAATAGGTATAGGACATATCCTTGTGAATATAGTTTTAAGATAAGGATACGTCCATATGCAAAGTAAAAAAGATAAAAAATATAAAGTATGAGAAAGAAAATATGTTTGTGTTTAAGTATGTTATTGTTTATCCTCTATGTCAGTGGGCAAGAAGCGGACGAACCTTTACGCTATGATGCAACCGATACCAAACGTATCTCTTATGGGGATAGTACTTGGATCACCCGAAAGGATAATGCTCCTCAAGGAGAATTGGTGTACTCTGCAGCTTCGTTGGGAAAACCGTTTACGGGCTTTCGGGTTTTATGCGGATGGTTGAGAGATCAAGACCTGAGGAATCATTTTGCTTTCTATTATAAAGAGTTATCTCAAGATGAATGGATTGAGTTGACCGAATTTTCGTGGGATATACGTACATATCCTTCTCCTTGGTATCAGGTTTCATACGCTTATGGAAGCTTTCCACAGAGAAAGCTGGCATCTGATTTCAAAATCCGGTTAAAAGAAACATTTTATAATAAAGACGATTGGGATTTAGGATATAATACATTGGTAGGTAGAGTTGTTCTATTTACAGATGAAAGTTGGGAATTGGAATTGGATGAAGGAAAGCAATATGCAATCTCAAATATTGATGGACGGTATTGGATGGAACAGAGAGGATATATTGTTCTGACAGAGGAATCACCGAGGTATGATGGTGCCGGTGCTTGGCGTTTTGTAAAAAATGAGGATCTGACATATACGGTGAAATCTGCAGATAATAGTGTAGTACTCTCTTTTGATTCTCAGTTGGCATTTAATGAAAAGCAAAAGACGGGAATACTCGTGCGATATGGTAATCAGCATAAATATTCTCATACCGAAGATGGTGTTCAATTCGGGAGTGATGATAGTTTCCTTATCGATAGATTGGATAACGGGAGGTATACATTACGACGGGCTCATGACGGACGTGCTATAGGACTTGCAGAAACGGATCCGGTTTGGGGTGACAGAGTTTCTGTTATTCAAGGATGTGCAGAGGAACTTATATTCACAGAAATTTCTAAACCAAGTAGTATTGTTCGGCAAACTTCCGGACCGGTTCGCATAGCTGTTCAGGGGCGAAATCTGAATGTATCGGATTTATCCGGAAATAGTTTGATACAGGTATACTCTGTTTCAGGAGTACAGTTGATGCAGGCTAAGGTGGAGACACGAGAGTTTACTTATGCTTTGGACCCCGGTATCTATATAACAAATGTACTGACAAAAGATAGTGTTGTGAGAGAGAAGATAATTATAAAGTAATAAAACTATGCAATATGTTAAAGCATTCGATTAAAACAAAAGCTATTCTGTTAATTCTTGCCATACAAACGTTGATTATACTGAATGTTGACGGACAGGCTTACTATTATGACGAACTGAAAGAGGGGGCTACTTTATTCGATTTAGGGCCGGGGAGAAATAAGGATCTGACTTTTGATGAAAGTTTTGTTCAAGTCAGTAAGGTCAATCCCTCTTATTTTGAGTTGACAAATGGTCAACCTTATATTGCGATAGGCGCTAATATCTGCTGGGGAGATATGTTCTATATGAAACGTTGGATGAAGAAAATATCTGCTAATGGGGGAAATTTTGCTCGTGTTTGGTTAAGTGACAGTCGTTTTGAGATAGATAATCCTGTTTATAAAGGAACTGAATGGCCCAATGCTAAAGCATTGGAAAATATTGATTCCCTTTTGGTGTGGGCCGAACGCTTTCATTTAAAATTGATGTTTTGCGTGGAAGATTGTCGAAGAATTTATGCAGAGAAAGAGGGAAACGGAAGTAATGTGAAACCGGTATATCATGTAGATAACGGTGGGCCGTTCAACAATATGGCTGAATATGTTAATACAACGGCAGGAAAACAAGTTTATATTGATCGGATAAACGTATATAAGGAACATTTTGGGAATCATCCGGCGATTTTCGGGTGGGAACTTTGGAACGAAATGGATGCGATAGAACCCCCTTATCCCAGTTATACGAATTGGACAAAATACATGTTGCCGGTAGTGAAGAAGGTTTTCCCTTGTAATCTGGTAATGCAAAGTTTGGGTAGCTATGATAAGAATGGATGCCGACAGGCTTATAGCGAAGTTATTCAAATGGCGGATAACGAGGTGGGACAAATACACAGGTACATCGATGAGGATGCTTCCACATTGCCGATTTGTAAAGGGCCTATGGACTTATTGGCTGCAGATGCCATCAGTGTACTTCGTTCTTATAATCAGAAAAAGCCTTTGTTACTATCTGAAACCGGTGCGGTACAGCCTAAGCATGCCGGGCCACATGAAATTTATGATGCTGATGTGGAAGGAATGCTGATGCATGACATGCTGTTTACTCCTTTCTTTTGTGGTGCTGCCGGAACAGGATTTCCATGGCATTGGGATGGCACGTACATCGAGAAAAATAATCTATGGTACCATTTACAGAGGTTTGCCAATGCCGTGAAAGACACCAATCCACTTCAAGAACAGTTTATACCGGAGCAATTTACAGTTGATAATCTGCGATTGTATGTATTGACTGGAAAAGGGCAGGTATTGGTTTGGTGTCGTGATGCTAATAATACGTGGATTACAGAGCTACGGAATAAGATATCTCCGTCGCTCTTACAAGGAAAAAAAATAGATCTGATTTCAATCTTAAAAGATAAACAATTACAGAACTGTGAGGTATATGATCCTTGGACGGATAAATGGATTATTCCGGTTGTTACGGAAGATGAAGTTTACTTACCCGATTTTAAGCGTTCTCTTGTTTTGCGGTTTACTATTAAATAATTTATTAATCACAAAATTTATTATTATGAAAAGAAAATTATTCTCCGTTTTTTGGGTATTATGTTGCATGCACTTTGTTAATGCACAGACTTGGTATTATGATGAATTTAGGGCTGAAGAGATTTCAAATGACCGTACTCCTTTGAGTGCTGAAATGGTGAATTGTGCTCTTGAAGGTAATTTGGCAAAATTTCATGGATATGGTGATTCGACTGTAGTGAAAAAGAAGGATGCATCGGTAGAAGCATCTATTGAATATGCAGCTGAGATGTTGGGAGATGGTGATCAGATGATTACCGGTTTCTATTCATTTTGTTTATTTCGCAGGGTAGATCCAGCTACTTCTGAGGACCTTCATATTGGAGATTTATTTGCTTTCTATTATAAAACGGAACCGGATGCTGAGTGGATTGAATATCCGGTTGATGTAAAAATGGAAGAAGTCGTTTTCCCGGGAGGATGGACTCGCTCGGCTGTCGTAGGTGCTTCTTTAGGAAACATAGAAGCTTCCAATTTTAAATTTGTAATAAAAGATAAAACATTTGAGGGGACGGGCGATAATTGGAGTGCATATATAGGTAAAACCGGTGTATATACAGGGGCGGAACCTGAACTTGATTTAAGTAAGCAATACTCTTTGTCTACAATAGAAGGTAAATACTGGATAATAGACGGTGATAACGATGAAGGATACATGGTAAGACAGGCTACCGAAGCAGTTGCCGGTAGTAAATCGGCTTGGGTTTTTGTGAAGCATGCTAATAATACGTATACAATTAAGGCTGCTGATGATTCAAAGGAGCTCTCTTTTGATATGGAATATGCAAAATGGAATAATAACTTATGGATGGGCTTTTTGATGGAACGTGGCGATTTGGGTGCAGCAGCTCCTTATGAGAACCATACGGTTAAGAGTACCTATCTTATTGGACAAAATTCTGATGGAACTTATTCGTTCCGTCGTGCGCAAGATGGACGTATGATAGGAAAAGCGGAAAATAAAACGGAGGAATGTATTTCTGTATGTCGTCCGGAAACTGATTATGCGCGCGATGTGAAGATTACTGCTATTGGCACAGTTACCGGTATCCCTTCAATGTCATCTCAGTTGGTATTTACTACTTTAGGACAAGATTTGGTTATTACCGGTTTGGAAAGAAATAGTAAAATCAGTATTTATTCGGTTGTTGGTACAGGTATTGTCTTGAATGATCGAATAAGTGGGAAGGCTGTATCTTATACGTTAACTCCGGGTTTCTATTTGGTTAGTGTCTGGTCAGAATCAGGAAAAGTAAGCAAAAAAGTTTTAATAAAGTAATGATAGAAAAGAGAGAGGTTGATAGAGATTGTGTACCAATTCAAGATCATACCTCTTTCTTCTTTTAAACGGTTTAATGCTGTACCATATATGACTAAGTATATATTTTTATTTGTTGTTCTTTTATCTTTTTCTGTCTTGAAGGTGTTTTCTCAAATACAACACGGGCAACCCCCTGTTATCGGAAGTCAGGTCTTTATTGAACCGGGACAAAGCAAAGAAGAAACTGAGCTTTGGTTTAGGCGGATGAAAGAAAGTGGAATGAAAATATGCAGAATAAGAATGTTTGAGTCGTATATGAGAGATGATTCGGGTGGATGGGATTTTAGTCTTTTTGACAGAGCTTTCAAATTAGCCGAGAAGTACAATATAAAGATATTGGCTACTTTGTTTCCTCGTACAGGGAAGAATGATATTGGTGGTTATAAGTTTCCAAAGAATGATGATGTGTATAGAAGTCTATTAGATTATATACAGAGGGTAGTTATGCATTTCAAATCTTATTCATCTCTATATGGTTGGGTATTGGTTAATGAACCGGGCTTGGGAGGTAATATACCTTATGGTGATTTTACAAAAAAGAAATTGGAAATGTGGCGGAAAGAGTATGTCCCTGAAAGTGGGAAACGTGCTGGATACCCGTTGCTTATAGACTTGATCGACCAACGCTTCTTACTGGATTATAATACGTGGTTTTTGGAACTGCTGGCTGATGAAGTTAGGAAATATGATTCTGGAACACATATACATGAAAATAATCACGATATATTTAAAAATTGTGCAGAATATGATTTTCCCCGTTGGTGCACTTTTTTGAATAGTTTAGGAGGTTCCGCACATCCGAGTTGGCATTTCGGTTTCTTTGAAAGGGATGAATATGCATTGGCTATGTCGGCTAATAGTGAAATATTACGTTCGGGAGCATATGCGATCCCTTGGTTTATGACGGAAATACAGGGAGGAAATAATACTTATAGCGGTTATAAACCATTTTGTCCCACAAAAGAAGAAATAGAACAGTGGCTATGGATAATTATAGGATCTGGAGGTAAGGGAGGAATTTTTTGGAGCTTGAATCCACGAGCATCCGGATTGGAAGCCGGCGAGTGGGCTTTGTTGGATTTCCAGAATAAACCGACAGACAGGGTTGAGGCAATAAAAGAAGTGGCAGAAGCAATTGATGCGAACAGGGATTTTCTATCAAACGCGTATGTGTCTGAACCGGGTATTAGTGTATTGTATGTGCGTGAATCCTTGTGGGCGGAATCTAAGATGGTTATAAAATCTCCTGTATCGTATGAAGGGCGTATGATAGGCGGAGTTATGAAATCGGCGTTGTCATTCTTTGAACTTTTTACCTGTATGGGACTTAATCCTTCATTGAAAGAATTTGCTGAGTTTGATTTTTCTAAAGCGGATTATTCTGGAGAGACCATCATTCTTTCACATCAGATTGCACTTCCTACCACTTATTGCCGACAGTTGGAATGGTTTGTCAGTAGGGGTGGTAAACTGATTGTTGACGGATTGACAGGCTTTTTCGATGAAAACATGATAAATACGATGAAAACAGAATTTCCTTTCCAAAAACTTTTTGGTGCAAATATTAGCGAGTTTAAAGCAATTGGTAATTTATTTGAATTGAAAAATGATAGAGGATTAAGCTTACCGGCCCATCTTTGGCAGGGGTTACTTTCTGTAAATACGGCAAAGGTTGTTTTTGAGACGGATAATAAAGTATTGGCCGTACGAAATCATTATGGTGAGGGTGAAGTTTTGTGGATTCCTTCTTTAGTAGGATTAGGAGCCCGTCTTAGTAAGAATTACGAACCGTTGTACCGGTTGATGAAAAATGAAATAAAGAATAGATATCCTTTTGAATTGAAAGGCTTTTATCCGGGGCTTATTTTAAAAGTATTGAGATCAGGTAATTCATATATGACAGTTTTTGTGAATAAGTCGGGAAAGGATATCCGCCTGAAGTGGAAAACAGATTTGAAACCGGTTCGAATGGTTTATCCGGAAAACTCGACCTTGAAAGGTAGTAAAACATTGTTTATTCCGTCTGAGGCTACATTGGTGATTGAATGGCAATAAATTTTTAAATATATCTAAAGGAAGAAAATATGAAACTTTATGTACTGAGCTTTTTATCAATGATTCCGGCTATTGTTTTTGCTCAATGGAAACCTGTCGGGGATAAAATAAAAACCCGATGGGCCGATGAAATAACAGTAGACAATGTTCTGCCCGAATATCCTCGTCCCATTATGGAAAGAGATGAATGGCTAAGTCTGAATGGGCTATGGGATTATGCTATTACCCAGGTAGGTATGGGTAAACCGACTGGATATGATGGGAAAATATTAGTTCCTTTTGCAATAGAATCCAGTCTTTCAGGGGTGCAGAAAACATTGGGTAAAGAGAAAGAACTTTGGTACAGTCGTGAATTTTCTATCCCGTTTAAATGGAAAGAAAGAGATGTTTTACTTCATTTTGGAGCTGTTGATTGGAAAACTGAGGTATGGGTGAATGATGTGAAAATAGGAGAACATACGGGTGGCTTTACTCCTTTTAGTTTTGATATTACTTCTGTGCTGAAAAGGGGAGATAATTCTTTAGTTGTGAAGGTATGGGACCCCACAGATGATGGAACTCAGCCCCGTGGTAAACAGGTAAAATCTCCACGCACTATTTGGTATACCCCTGTTAGCGGTATTTGGCAAACCGTCTGGTTGGAGCCGGTCGGTAAGTGTTATATTAAATCTTTGAAGACTCTTCCTGATATTGATAATAACCGGTTATCTGTTTCATTGGATGTAAATAGGATTTCATTGGATGATGAAATTGAAGTGAATGTTTTTAATGAAGGAACTATTATTGCTTCAAAGCGTTCGTCGATCCTTCAGCCGGTTGATTTATATTTAGAGAATCCCCAACTTTGGAGTCCGGATTTTCCTCATTTGTATGATATGGAGGTGCTACTTTATCATAAAGGGAAGGTAATAGATCGGGTGAGAAGCTATGTTGCTATGCGTAAATATTCTACCCGAAAAGATGAAAATGGAATAGTACGTTTACAATTGAACAATGAAGATATTTTCCATTTCGGTCCTTTGGATCAGGGATGGTGGCCTGATGGATTATATACTGCTCCGACGGATGAAGCTTTACTTTATGATATACGAAAAGCAAAGGAACTTGGATTCAATATGATTCGTAAACATATAAAGGTTGAACCACTTCGCTGGTATACACACTGCGACCGATTGGGGATGATCGTTTGGCAGGATATGCCTAATGGGGATGTGGGACCCAAATGGGAACACTATGTTTACTATGAAGGTCTTGAATGCGAACGGAGCTTTGAATCAGAACTAAATTACCGTAAAGAGTGGAAAGACATTATAGATTGTTTGTACAATTTTCCTTGTATTGGCGTTTGGGTTCCGTTTAATGAAGCATGGGGACAATTTAAATCTTGTGAAATTGCCGAATGGACTAAGAAATATGACCCCTCACGTTTGGTAAACCAAGCAAGTGGAGGAAACCATTATAGTTGTGGGGATATGTTAGATATACATCATTATCCTCAACCGGAACTGAAAATGTATGATGCAGAGCGCCCGACTGTACTTGGCGAGTATGGAGGTATCGGTTTGGTTGTGAAAAACCACATTTGGGAGCCGGAACGTAATTGGGGATATGTGAGGTTTAAGGATTCCGGAGAGGTAACTGTGGAGTATGAAAAATATACCGATTTGTTATTTGATTTGATAACAAAGGGTTTTTCTGCTGCTGTTTATACACAAATCACGGATGTGGAGATTGAAGTAAACGGACTGATAACTTATGATCGGGAAGTGATAAAGGTCGATGAGAAGAGAGTACGGGCAGCAAATTTGAAAATATCTAATGCGCTAAATCGAAAGTAAAATATAATAAAGTAGGAGATGAAGAAGAAACACGGTGGAATGGTGGATAGGGAGGTATAGTAATAGACGAATTTGTGATATTGTTGTTTTTATCTGGTGTTTATGAATATGAATGGAATATTTGATAAGGGAGAAGATGGTATTGGACCTATTATCAGAATATATCATTAGATTTCGAAGACAATTTTTGGACAAAGTTATTGAATATCCATTGGTAATGATAGAAAATAAATATATAGTATATAATTTATAACAAATGATGTGTGAAACTTAAGATTTTCTTTATTGTAATATGTTGTGAAAACTTAAGGATTTATTATTGGTGGTTATCAAATTGTTCATTTTACTACTGAAATGAAGAATGGCAAACGGTTATCGCTAAAGTGAATGGGAAATATTGAATGTATTAGGGGAAATAGTAGGAGAGATTGTATTAATTTTATTATCAGAGTAGGTAGCTAATCTTGTGCAAAGATTGAAGCTACCTTGATTTTTTGTAATTATTAGTTTCTGATTGACGAACAAAATTCTTTGGGTAATACTCCAAATTGTTTTTGGAAGCATTTAGCAAAGTAAGACGAAGAGTTGAATCCTACAATGTAACATATTTCATTAATTTTATAATTTCCGGATTGTAGGAGTTGCGCTGCTGTTTTCAAACGTTCCAACTGGATATACTCATTAGGTGTGATTTGGGCGATACTTTTGATTTTCCGATGCAGGCTGGAACGACTCATATTCATTTCGCTAGCTAAAATATCTACATTGAACTCCGGTTCGGAGATGTTCTTTTTGATTGTTTCCGTCAACTTATCAAGGAACTTTTCATCTGCATTGCTCAATGCTATTGTTCTCGCTTCTACAAAAGGTGAGGAGGTGAATGCTTTACGTAGTTTTTCCAGGTTTGTCAACAGAGTCGCTATTTTGACTAAAAGATATTCTGTTGAAAAAGGTTTTTCAATATAAGCGTCTGCTCCAAGTTCGATTCCTTCGATTTTGGATTGCAGGGTAGCTCTTGCCGTGAGTAAGATAATAGGGATATGGCTATAATTGATGTTGTTTTTCAGCCTTTTACACAATTCAAAACCGTCTATTTCGGGCATCATAACATCACTAACGATTAAATTAACAGATTCTGTTTCGAGAATATCCAGTGCTTCTTTTCCGTTAGTGGCGGTTATGATTTTATAGGTATTCTGAAGCTGTTTACTTACGAAAGATAAAATTTCCGGATCGTCATCTATGACTAAGATCGTATTTTGATTTTCGGGTGTGGTTGCTAAATGCCTGTCCGGTATATTCGGAGAATCTTCAATGTAGTGCTTGCTTAGCTGGATTACGTTTTCCTGCGTAATAGGCAATTCTACACAAAAGCATATTTGATCCTCGTTTTTTAGGTATAACTTGCCTTTGTGTAATTCTGCTAACGAACGTGCCAAAGGGAGTCCGATCCCCGTTCCGGCTGTCCGTTGTCCGTTGTCCGTGTTTTTTATCTGGACAAAAGGCTTGAATATATCTTCTTCCATGTCTTTAGGAATCAAGGTACCGTCATTACTGACTGTAATCATAAACATATTAGGATTACCTTCCGGTTGAATATCTAATTGCACGATAATATTAGACTGTGCATATTTGACGGCATTATTAAACAGATTGCTTAGAATTTTAGTAAGAGCTTCTTTATCCACCGGTGCATAGAAATCCTTTTCCGGAAGTTGTAGATTAAACTCCAGATAATTTTGTTTGGCGGTAGGTAAGAACCTGTTATATGTTTCTTTCAGAATCTCCGAAATATTGTAAGTCATGAAATTCAGGCTGAAACCTTTGGTCTCTGTTTTTCTAAAGTCTAACAATTGATTGGTTAGGTTTAATAGCCGAAGCGTATTCTGCTCCATAATATTGAGATTCTCCTTTACCTCTTTTTCATTTAAATCGTTTTTTTTGAGGATATTCTCCAAGGGACCTTTTATCAACGTTAATGGCGTACGTATTTCGTGAGCGATATTCGTAAAGAAATCAATTTTTGCATGATATAGTTCTTTCTCTTTTTCGGATTCAAGCCTTTCGAATTGAAGTTTTTGTTTATCTATCATCCGTTTTCGGAAACGATAAATTGAATAAATGATTAATCCGCTTGTCACTATAATATAGAGAATGTAAGCCCATGTTGATTTCCAGAATGGCGGATGTATTTGTACTCGGATGGATTTGGTCTCTCCGTTCCATTCTCCTTGGTAGTTGGATGATTTGACTGAAAACGTGTAACTTCCAGGCTTTAAATTTGTATAGGTCGCTACCGGATTATTAGAGTCGGTAGTGTACCACTCTTTATCGAATCCTTCGAGTTTGTACTGTAGTTGGTTGGTACCGGAGGTACTATAACCCAATGCTGCGAATTTAAATGCAAACGAGTTTTGATTATATTTTAAATCAAGTCGTTCGGTAAACGAAATGCTTGTTTTGAGAGGAGAGTCTTTGGCGTTAATATCAGCTTTTTTATTGAACAGATAGAATTCCGTCAGGACTACCGGTGGGTAGTATTTGTTTTCTGTGAACTGTCTGGAATTGAACGATATAAAGCCGTTTATACCACCCAAATAGATATCTCCATTTTGAGTCTTTATGCTGGAACAATAGTTAAACTGATTGTTTAATAAACCGTCCTGCGTAGTAAATATCTTGAATGTTTTATTGGGTAAATCAAAAAGAATGAGCCCCTTGTTGGAAGTTAACCAAAAAGTTTCGTTTTTGTCTTCAATAATTTGATAAATAACATCATTTGCCAATCCTTGTGAGATGTCATAATTAGTAAATATTTCTGATTCAGGATTGAATGAGCAAAAACCTCTTCCTTGCATGGTAAACCATAATCTTCCTTTGGAATCCTCCATAATACTGATTACTTTATTGTAAGGCAGGCAATTGCGAGCGGGTGTAGACTGTGCGGAGTAATTTTTCCATGTTTGATTTCTTGGATTATATTTAAAAACGCCCGAATTGTAGGTTGCGAACCATATGATTCCATTATGATCTTCCAATATGTCAAAAATGAAAATGCCGCCCATCTTTTCGATACGGGTGAAATCATCTTTGGCATGATTATACTTATTGAGTCCTGTAGGGGTCCCTATGTATAAATCTCCGGAGGATGTTTTACACATAGAATATATGTTGTTGTCATTCAACGAATTGGTACTATGCCCCATTGCATAATGTTTGATTTTATTTGAGTTTAGATCTAACGCATGCAATCCTTTGGAATAAGTTCCTATCCAAAGTGTATTATTATCCATACAAAGAGCGTGTATATTATGATAAAGTTCTTTGTTTTCAAATTTTCTAAATTGTTTAGTCGTTGGATTAAATTTGTTTAATCCTCCATCTTCAGTACCTATCCATAAATTCCCATTATTATCTTCGCAGAATTCACGGACAATTTTACCACTGAGACTGTTTTTATTACTGAGCGGATAGTATTTATCAAAATTAGTAAACTGTAAAGGATAATAGTCTATTCCTCCGAAATAGCTTCCGATCCAGATTCCTCCTTCATTGTCTTTGTATATGTCATAAATAGCATTATCGGACAAGGAGTAAACATCATCTCTATTATGTTCGATATGTTGTATTACTTTGTTTGCTGTATCATAAATATATATTCCACTTTCTGTTGCAATCCATAATTTACTGTCGGAGTATCTTAGAATATTTCTAACGAAAATGTTTTGAAGATGGTCAGGTGTGTTGGGAAGTATGTTTGTAACTGTTTTTGTAAGAACATTAATTCGTTTTAATCCTCCTTTGGAAGATCCTATATATAAATGATTATGATTGTCTGTCATTATTTTAAAAACATAGTCATCGGCAAATATATTTATATTGTTGCTGTCTGTAAATAGGTTGAATGTTTTGAAATTGTCGTTTGTGTAATACAGTCCTTCGCCTTTATATCCTACCCATATTGTATTTGTGTAGTCAATTTCAAGATAACTAACGTTATTAGGTTTTTTAATAGGATAATGTATTAGTTTATTGCCTTTGTTTTTAAGACAGAATATACCTTGCGATTCGACCACTATCCAAACATTTCCTTTACTATCTGAAGTTATTTTATAAACGGGTTGAGTGATTTTCGTTCCATCTTGACTGCTGGTACTAAAATAGCTGAAACATTCAGATTTTGGATTATAGATGTAAATACCGGCATCTGTACCTATCCATATTTCACCATTTTTCATTTCAAAAAGAGAATTGATAACATTGTTACCGAGTGATGTCGGATCATCATATTTATACTGGAATATTTTGAAAGAGTTTCCGTCGTATCGATTCAACCCATCTTTGGTGCCAAACCACATAAAACCTGTATGATCTTGCATAATACATAAGACAGAACTTTGAGATAACCCTTGTTCCAATCCTAAATGCTTGAAATAATATTTTTCTGTATTTCCGTAAAAATAAGAAATATCAAAGATGAAAAATAGTAGAAAGAACCGTAGATTATACATGGATGTTTATTGTTTAATATTGCTTTGGTAAGCAAAAATAGAGATAAGTTTTATATGTGCAATGCTTTGATAATATATTGTTTTCTTTTGACAGAATATTGCTGTATTTTACGTGTTACCCTCCCTACATTTGCAATATAAACAATCTGATTGGATGTTATGGGTAGTCATTTAAGTCGGGTGATTTTGTTTTAATTCCTCATATTTTGAGGCCCAAAGTGTCTTAAATCAATCTGCTGAAAAGAGAGTTGGCAATGTGTTTATGGATATAATATTGTAGAATGTTCAGAATATAGAATTTGATCGTTTTTCGATAAGAAATTTTTTATTGATTTATTTTTTTTGAGTAATAGTGTAAGAAATAGTATAATAATAACTTGAAGGAATTAGCAAAGAAACTTTTGTTTTTAGGAAGAAAATTATCCTAACGTTTTATTTTTTGCGCGTAATTTTGTAGCAGATAATAAATCTATAAATAATTAAATCTTTTATTATGATAAATTATTCTATAATTAAAAAATGTCTATCGGTCCGACTATTCTGTCTGTTGCTTTTGATGTTTTCTGCAACAATCGTTTTTAGTCAGAAACGCACAATTAGTGGAAATGTTGTTGATGAAATCAAAGAACCTTTAATTGGGGTTACGGTTCAGATTAAAGGAACAACGCAAGGAACGGTAACCGACCTTGATGGTAATTATTCCATTCTGGTGGATAATCCTAATGCTACATTAATCTTTTCTTATGTGGGGTATAAAAAGGAAATTATACCTCTAAAAAATCGTACTGTCGTTAATGTGACTATGCAAATGGACAGTGAAGTACTTGACGACGTGGTAGTGGTTGGTTATGGAACGCAAAAAAGATTATCTGTTACGGGTTCGGTCAGTAGCGTTAAAGCAACGGATTTGGCTCGGACATCAGCAACTACTACGGCAGCTGCACTTGCAGGCAAAGTACCTGGAATCACAAATCGACAAACAAGCGGTGAACCAGGAGTTGCTATGAGAATGGAGATTCGTAATTTAGGTACACCGTTGTATGTTATTGATGGTGTGATGAAAGATGAGGGGCAATTCAACAATTTGGATGTTAATGATATTGAAAGTATCTCTATCTTGAAAGACGGATCTGCAGCTATTTATGGAGTTAAGGCAGCTAATGGGGTTGTTTTGGTTACAACAAAAAGGGGAACGGTGAATGAGAAACCTACGGTTACCATTAATGGATACTATGGATTACAAAAATGGACTCGTTTTCCGGAATTATCAAATGCTTATCAGTATAAACGGGCTGTTGCTGAAGCTGATGTTATAAAGAATGGCGTGACTCCTAATTTGATATCCCGGGAGGATTTAGAAAAATATAGAACAGAGTATTATAATCCTGAAACAGGAGAAGATTACCGGAGTTTTGATTGGTATGATTTTGCCGTGAGAGACAACACTCCTCAAAAATATTTGAGTGTAAGTTCTCAGGGTGGGGGAGAAAAGACAAATTATTATTTGTCTATTAGCCGTATAGATCAGGATGCAGCATTTAAGGATTTTAATTTTAACAGAACAAATATTCAATTAAATTTAGATACTAAAATTGGTAAATATCTGAAAGTAAGTGCGTCAATGAATGGACGTATCGAGACACGGGAAAGCCCCGCAATTACTATGGATGAAAATAATTGTTATAAGAATGATTTCTGGTATCTGAGATGGGGAATTAGTCGTAATCTCCCGACAGAACGTCCTTACGCAAATGATAATCCTAACTACATAAATAAGATTATGAATGTGCAAAACAATCATGCATATGCTGATCGTGATATTGTAGGTTATGGAGATGATGTTTGGCGTGTATTTCAAGGAAACTGGGATATAGAATGGAATACTCCGATAAAAGGACTAAAAGCTCAATTCTTGTATTCATATTATATAGCTAATAATCAAGAAGAACGCTCTCGTAAATCTGTTCCTGTCTATACATATAATAGAAATATGGACAGCTATGAACAAGATGGTACATTGGCTGATGGTTCTGGTTGGTTAGAAAGATATTTACGTAAGAGACAACGTACGATTGAAGAAAACATGTATCGTTTTACCGTAAATTATGATAATAAGTTTGGAGAACATGCTGTTAGCGCTGTATTGGTTGGTGAAGCTACAGAGCGTTTTGATCGTAGTATGTTGATGGTAAATAATGCAATTGCTAGTAATGATCAAACATTGTTTTTTGACAAGGATGAAAATAATGTGATTCGGAATGAAGGATATTCGGTACGTCCTTCTGCGGGTTTTATAGGTAGGATTAACTATAATTATGCAGATCGTTATTTGCTGGAATTGTCTGGTCGATATGATGGGTCTTTTATTTTTCCCAGGAATAAGCGTTGGGGGTTCTTTCCTTCAGTTTCTGCTGGATGGCGTGTTTCTTCCGAACAGTTTTTTGCTAATTCAGTGTTGAGTAATTATATCAGTAATTTAAAATTCAGAGTTTCCTATGGTGAAATGGGAAATGATGATAATTATAGCAGTAATAAAGTTCTTGGTATTGGTGATTGGGATTATATGTATGGTTATAATATGAATGCCGGTACAGGTGTAATTGCTTCTGATCCTTTTATTTCTTCAAGTGGTAGTACTATTGGTTCTGTGTCTCAGCGCGGCATGCCTGTAACGAATCTTTCGTGGGTAAAATCTTCCATGCTGAATATCGGCGTTGATCTGGGCTTTCTTAATAATAGATTGACTCTGGAAGTGGATGGGTTTATGCGTAAAAGAAGCGGTTTGACTGATAGACGTGGTGATGTATATATTCCTTATGAAACCGGATATAGTGAAATGCCATTGGAAAATTTGAATACGGATAAGCATATAGGTATTGACGGTTTGATTAAATGGCAGGATAATGTAGGTAGAGAGTTTTATTATAGCGTCGGTTTTAACGCAACGCTTGCACGAAAGAAAAATGGAAATGTTTATGGCGAAAGGTTTGGGAATTCTTGGGAACAATATCGGAAATCAGGTCAGAATCGTTGGTCTTACGTAAATTGGGGATATGAAGTGATTGGTCGTTTTCAGACTCAGGAAGAAATTGATGCATATCCTGTAATTATGAATATAAGTAATGGGTCAGACCGTAATAAATTGGTTCTTCCGGGTGATCTGATTTATAAAGATCAAAATGGGGATGGAGTTATTAACGATTATGATAGTCGTCCCATCGGATATGCGGAAGGAGGTTTACCATATATGACGTATGGATTGAATTTAGCTTGTAGTTACAAAGGATTCGATATTGCGATTGACTTTGCTGGTGCCGCTTTACAGTCCTTCCAAAGAAATTGGGAAACTAAATGGCCTTTTCAGGCTGGTAATACTTTCAATTATATGGTGGAAGATCGTTGGCATCATGAAGATCCGTTGGATCCGAGCACTCCGTGGGTTTCAGGAAACTATCCTGCTTTACGCCCACAATCGGTAAATGCTTGGCATGTTTACTGTAATAATTCCACTTATTGGTTGACTAATGCTGCATATTTTAGAATGAAAAATCTGGAGATTGGATATACCATACCTCAGAAGATTACACAAAAAATTGCAATGCAAAAATTCAGGGTATTTTTTAACGGAACGAATTTATTTAGTATTGATAATACTTCAAAGTTTGGTTTAGATCCTGAAAACTCTGATACAAATGGGTTGGGGTATCCTATGGTAAGAGTTTTGACATTTGGTGCTACTATAACTTTTTAAAAACGATAAAATATGAAAAGAATGATTTTATATACTTTGTTAGTTTTCGTCGCGATAGGTTTTTCTGCTTGTGATGATTGGTTGGATAGAGAACCTAAAACTTTTATAGATGACGAAAAGGCATATTCCGGGAAAGAAAATATAACTGCTATCATTACTAATTTATATAATCGTTTGCCGGATACGGGTGCAATGTATCAGGGAACCGGTTACTTTACAGAACTTGATGAGGCCATGTCAGGTGTCGGGCAGAATGATTTGAAAGGATATGCAAATGGTTATTTGGAATATTATGACTATACGCTTATGCGTGATATAAATACTCATTTGTCTAAGCTGAAGAATGTTACAGTTTTGTCAGAGGATGAAAAGAGTTATTATATAGCCGAAGCGCGCTTTATACGAGCTTATGTTTATTTTGAGATGGTCAAACGTATGGGAGGGGTTCCATTAATTACTGATGTTATGGTTTATGATCCGAGTAAAGACATTACTACTTATGAGGTGCCTCGTAGCAAAGAATATGAGATTTATGATTTTATAGCTTCAGAATTAGATGAAATTTTGGATGACTTGAATTTACCTGCTATAATTCAATATAATAGAGCTTCTAAAGGTGCTGCTTTAGCGTTAAAATGTCGCGCGATGTTATATGCAGGGTCTTTAGCTAAATATAATTCTTTAATGGAAGAACCTGTTTCATTACCGGGACAAGAAGTTGGAATTCCTGTAAGTATGTCTGTGAAATATTATCAGGCCTCATTACAGGCGGCAAAAGATCTAATGGATATGGGAATTTATGGCCTGTATGATAAGGATGCTGATAAAAAGACGAATTTTTATAAATTATTCACAACATTGCCAAATGCAGGTAATAATGAATCGATTTTTATAAAAGAATATTTAGCACCTACAATTCTTCATTCATGGACTGCTTCAAATCTGCCTCGCAGTTTTACAGGAGGCGGAACATCGGGTACAGCAGTAAATCCTTCTTTAAATTTAGTAGATGCTTTTAAAAACTTGGATGGTACGGATGGAAAACTACAAGCATATGTTGATCCTGATCATGCGGATGAAACTTCCACAACCACTAATAAATTTGATAACAATCCGGAATCTTATTTATATTATGATAATATAGAAGATATTTTTCGGAACAAGGATAATCGTCTGTTTGCAACGGTTATGCTTCCTGGATCTACTTTTATGAATAAAGCTTTGGATATTCGTGCGGGAATAGCTTATTATAATGAAAAAAGCAAAAAACTGGTTTTTTATGAGCAGGGTAATAAATTGGATAATCCGAATGATTTGACAATTGACGGTGTTTTGATAACCGAAGCAAAGACTGGTTATGATGGACCTTCCGAGGCCGATTATATAACAAGAACCGGTTTTTATGTTCGTAAATATATGGATGAGAAAACTGAATCGGATGGTGGAAGCGCAGTTTCATTTATACGATATAGATATGGCGAAGTTTTGTTAAATGCCGCTGAAGCAGCATACGAATTAGGAGGTGCCGAAAACGAAAGTTTTGCATTGGATTGTATTAATCAACTTCGCGAACGAGCAGGTTTTACGAAATTATTGGAATCTCTGACGATTGATGATATACGTGCCGAACGGCAAGTTGAGTTGGCTTTTGAGGGACATCGGTTCTACGATTTGCGTCGTTGGAGAATTGCGGAAGATATTTGGAATGGAAATAATCAGTCAAAAACAGCCATGCTTTATGGTTTGTGGCCCTATAAGGTATATCGACCCGGACATGAAACTCATAATAAATGGATTTTTATAAGACGTTTGCCTGCCAAATTTCCAACTCCACGGAAATTTAATCGTGTGAACTATTATTCAGCTTTTAATGCTGATGTTTTAACTAAAAACTCAAAATTAGTAAAAAATCCTGGACATTAACTTTCATCTAAAAAAAGAAAAATATGAAAACGAAAATATCTATATCACTTTTAGTTCTAACAGTCATTTTGTTGTGTGCATCTTGTGAGTTTGATAATTATGATGAGCCTAATGTGATGTTTACCGGTCGTTTAGTTGATGGAGACCAAGTGTTGAATACAAAACGCGGAATAGTGTTTAAACTATTTCAATATAGAGAAGATGGATTTATTTCCGCGGGTAGCACATGGATTAGTGTATATATGGATCAAGAAGGGAACTTCTCGTCTTTATTATTCCCGGGACGTTATAAAATGGTGGTAAATACTAATAATGGTGATATCGAGGATGCTGACATATATTCGGCTTATACGTGGAAAGATTTTGCTCCTGTAAGTAAAGAAACAGGATTATTGGATACTATTTATGTCATGTTGGATAAGAACAGGACTATGGAGTTCCAGGTATCTCCTTATTATAGATTTGAAAATGCCAAAGCCTTTTTTCGTAATGATTCTATAATAACCAATTTTTCAATTAGAAAGTTAGTTGATGATGAAGCTTCAACCCTTGATCTTAGCATGCGTAATGTTTCACTTTTTGTAAGCCCTACTATGCATATCAACTGGAATACAGAATCGTTTGTAAATATGTCTAAAAAAGTAATAATAGCATATAAGGATTTAAAAACAGGAGAAGCGACAGATGCATTGGAGTTAGGTTATCCACTTTCTAAATATTATTCGAATGATTCTTATGTCAATAACTATCGTAATTATGCTTATCTGCGTTTAGGTATTTCTACCAATGCTTTTGGTGGTGTTTATAATTATTCTTCGATATTGAAAGTAGAAGGAATACCAGAAGATGTAATTAAAAAATACAAATGATATTGTTGTTTTACTTATTAATAATTTAATATTATGATTATGAAAAGAAGTGCATTACTTTTAACTTTAGCCTTATCGGCTTCATCATTGTTGGCTCAGCAACCTGTTAGTGGTGCTATCAGTGATATTTTGGAATTGCAGCCGGCTTTTAGTTTTGATTTAACTTTTGTAGGTGAATCTGGAGTAAGAGGATGTGTTGGAGATTTTAACAATGATGGGATAGACGATTTCATTGTAACGGGTTTGCATAATGTGGGTACTGATACGGAAAGGGTGATGAAAAGTTTCTTCCGCGTTTATTTAGGACAGCGGGAAGACATACCTTTGTTGGCCTATCAGGACGATGATTTTGGTTTGGGAGGAAACGGCTCTGTTGATTGCGAGAAATTTCCTGATGGTTCGTGGATGGTTGCTGTTCAAGGAGGTACCGATGGTAACTGGACTAATCCTTTTAAAGCTTATATTTATCAGCTGACAGCGGATGAAACTACGGCTACATTGAAAGATCTGGCTTATCTGGATCGTGGAACAGGAAGAGGAAGCATCCGTATATTGGATGTCAACAATGATGGGCGATTGGATGTTTTCCAGCATAGTTGGATTGCCAATGCTTCTTGGGATGCCTTTGCAATTATAAATGAAAATCTGGATGACACCAATGAGTTTTTCGAGATGGATGTAGATAAACATGGGATCAGACCGGCAACTAATACATTTGCAGTGAAAGGTGATATTGATGGGGATGGGAAAATTGATATTTTGTTACCTATTCAAGGAGTAGGACTCTTTGCTTATATAAATAATGGTAATGGAACATTTACTGAAATTTTGGTGACTCCGTTTGCTGTAGCCGATCGTGAGGATGGCATTAATATAAGGAAAGAAGAGGATGGAACTCAAGCAGATTTAATGGATGTGGACAATGATGGCAAGCCGGAAATTGTAATGGCGGGAACAGTTGATAATACAGGTGGTGATTGGAAATATATTGTGAAAATCTATAAATACAGCGATGGCGCTTTTACGGAAATTCCTGCAAAGAATAAAAATGGTGAAGCTATTGAATGGTTAGGTGGACAGCGTGGCGATTTTGCAATTGCTGACTTTGATGGTGACGGTAATCAAGATTTTATTTTAGGAGTTGAGAATCAAAATTCTGATAAGGCATGGGGTTGCCGTACTTATTATTTTAGTGGTAATGGCGATGGAGGCTTTAATGAAATAGAGTGTACTATGTCTGAAGATAATACGAGTGAAGGGATTGCACCGATGTGCAGAAGAGCTCAATTTGGGCAATTCTTGGTTGGTGATTTTAATGGTGATGGAAAACCTGATTTAATTCAGGCCGGAACAACTTATTATGCAAAATTAGGGGATGTTAGATTCTATGCAAATGTTTCGAAAGGTGGAGGAAGCTCAATTAAAAAAGAAAGTTTATCTTCTGTTTCTATCAGTGTACAAAACAAAAACCTTTATGTTAATGGTGCTTCTGGCACTATGATAACTGTATTTGATTTATCAGGTATAGTTTATAAAACCTTGAAGGTTGTTGACGATAGTACAATTATTCCATTGGGGTTGAGTACAGGAATTTATTTTGTAAAAGTAGTTGCGGAGAATAATACTGTAACTGAGAAAATAGCTATTAAATAGTTTGTGACAAAAAAAGGTGGGTATCTCGATTGCAAAAAAGGTACCTGCCTTTTTTTAATCCATTCGTTGTACTTTAAAGTTTGTTGGACAGACCTAATTTGAGAATAAAATGAAAAGAATTAGCGGCATACTTATATTTGTGGTCGTTTGTGTTATGCAGATGGATGCACAAAACCCGGGTGATGGTCTTTTGTTTAGCCAGTTCCAACGAGGAACGATCAAGTATCGAAATAACACTCAGCAGGAGGCTATCCTGAATTATAATACAATAGAACAAGAATTTTTATTCCTGTCTAATGATAATACTATAATGGCGATAGGTGAACCGCAAAATGTAGATATGATTATTATTGGCCATCGTTCATTTGTGCCTGCTCAAAAAGATATGTTTTATGAGATGTTGAAAGCAGGAGATACAAATTTTTTTGTTCAATGGAAATCTAAGTTTATTTCTCAAGGTAAACGCAGTGCTTATGGTGGGTATTCGGGGGCTTCTGCTATCTCCAATGTCACTTTATCACAAGGGGGAAGCGTAGGGACAGGAAGTGTAGGGTTGCATGGACGCTTAATTTCCGATGAAAAATTTAAGGCTAATACCGATTGTATTTATTATGTGATAGTAGGAGATAGGTATCGCAGTTTTAATTCACTCAAAGGATTAGTGAAGATATTTAAGCAATATAAATATCAGATAAAAGAATTTTCGGGACAACATTCGATCGATTTCGATAATCCGGATGATGTAAGTAAGCTTTTAGGTTATATTTATAGTTTGTAATAAGTTAGTTATGCTTTTAATTGAATAATATGAGAAAAATTATATACATTTTTACATTGCTGTTTTGTAACATATCTTTTGCTCAGGATAAATACGATGCTATTTTTTATCAATTTCCTAATTCGGGAGTTTCTTTTGAAGGATTATATTCAAATCCGACCAATGGAACTGCGTGTATTGGTGATTTTAATGAAGACGGTTATCCTGATATGATTGTAATGGGACCCAACTATGATGATTTTGAGACTTCTTATGTCAACTTATTGCAAAACAATGGCGACGGGACTTTTAAAAGAATCGATTTGGGTATTAGTGCTATGAATAATGGGAGTATTGCCTATACCAAGGTAGCTCCTAAACAATTTATATTGGCTTTGCAAGGTGGAACTGCCAGTCCGGCTGCAACCAATAATGCAAAAGGTTATATAGCAGAATTGAAATATGTAGGAGATGCTGTCAGTTGCCGGAAAAAACAAGATTTAGATTACGGGTTGATTGATGGAGACCTGTTTTTTATTGATGTAGATGGAAATGGACATGTTGATCTGGTGCAACTTGGAGGGGTGAAAAAGGCTTACGTTTATCTGAATGATGGAGCAAACTTATATTCTTTGACAGCAGATGTTACAGGATTGGTTGGTACTTATAGAGGAAAGTCCCTTGTCAGTGATGTAAATAATGATGGGCATTTGGATATTGTTTCAATTTCTCAAAGTGGAGGACTGCAAGTAAGTCTTTATCAGAGTAACAACACATTTATTACTGATGCTATTTCTTCTACTTATAATTTTAAGATTTATCCTCGATTGGGGTTGGGTGATTTTAATGAGGATGGCAATATCGATATTGTGGCATTTGATTATGCTTCTTCAAAGAAAGAGCACTCTGTTGTGTTTTTCTATGGTAATGGAAAGGGACAATTTACACAGGCGGCAGAAAACTCTTTTATGGGAGTTGATGCAGCAGCTGTGGCTGTGGCAGATTTTGATGGCGATGGGCATTTGGATATTTTATATTCCGGAACCAATTATAAAACACTGAAAACGGATGAAGAAGAAGGTGCTTTTACGAAAAAGGCATACATGTTATTAGGAGATGGAAGAGGAAATTTTACGCAGCATGTAAAAGCGACACCTGCCGGTCAGAGTCCGGATATTTTTTGTTTGGCTCCTGTCGGAAATGGGAAATATTATGTTGCGGACTTTGATAAAGACAGTAAACCGGATATTTTTGCTTTAGGTGAGTTGGCGGAATTAAAAGGAGGTAAATTGATGCGTTACGCCGATTTGTTTTTATCTTCTTTGAAGTATGGTTTTGGAGAACCTGTAGGAAAAACTGCTATTAAGCAAGTCTGGGAAGGCTTTCCTTACAGGCAAGTAAGGTTGGGTGAAGGACGTTTAAAGCAGGCAATGGATAAGAATATTACATATTTGAAATCATTTGATGTCAATCGTCTGTTGGCTCAGACATTTAAGTATAATTTAGGTATTGATGACTATAAACTTTATGGTGGAGCTAATGATGCTACCTTTGCTCATTACCTGTCGGCCATTTCAATGGGGTATGCTGCTACCGGAGATGAAGATTTGTTACAACGGGTAAATCATATGGTCGATGTGATGATCCAAGCACAAGATGTAATGGGAGACGGTTTGTATTCAAATAATGATGCTCCTACATGGGGATTCTATAAGATGGCCAAAGAGAAGGTAATTACCCCTTATGGATGGGATGAAAACGGGCATCCTTGGGGGAATAATAATATCGGTTTTCCTTTTTATGCACATCATAAGGCGTTTGCCGCATTCCGGGACGCTTATATTTATGCAGGCAATGAAAATGCCAGAGTGGCTTTTGTGAAATTTTGTGAGTGGTTAGTTATGTGGATGCAAAATTTTACAGATGATAATCTTCAAAAGATGTTGGAGTCCGAGCACGGTGGAATGGTCGAAGTATTGTCTGATGCATATGCGTTAAGTGGTAAAATTAAGTTTCTGGATGCTGCCAGAAGGTTTACACGCGATAATTTTGCAGCAGCTATGAGTGGAAATAGAGATGATTTATCTGGCAGGCATTCTAATTTTCATGTGCCGATGGCGGTAGGTGCAGCCATTCACTATTTGTATAGCGGAGATGAACGAAGCGGGAAAACGGCTCATAACTTTTTTCATATTGTACATGATCATCATACGTTGTGTAATGGCGGTAATGGTAATAATGAACGTTTCGGAACACCGGATTTGCTTACGTACCGCTTAGGACAGCGAGGTCCGGAGACTTGCAGTAGCTATAATATGTTGAAGTTGGCTAAAGATTTATTTTGTCAGGAAGGTGATACGGAGTATTTAGATTACTATGAGAATACGATGTGGAATCATATTTTGGCTATCCTTTCTCCACGGAGTGATGCAGGTGTTTGCTATCATGTCAATTTGAAACCGGGAACATTTAAGATGTATAGTGACCTGTATAGCAATCTTTGGTGTTGTGTGGGTACTGGTATGGAAAGCCATGCGAAATATGTAGATGCTATTTATTTTAAGGGTGATATAGGGATCTTGGTAAATTTATTTACGCCTTCGACTTTGAATTGGGAAGAAACCGGTTTAAAGTTAACAATGGAAACGGATTTTCCGGTTACGAATAATGTGAAACTGATTATTAATGAAAGCGGTTCATTTAATAAAGATATCTGTATCCGTTATCCGTCTTGGGTGGAAGAAGGTGGTATTGCAATTACTATTAACGGTGCGAAGCAGAAGATATCTGCAAAGCCGGGAGAAATCATAGAACTTTCTTCGTCTTGGGCTGCTGGAGATGAAATATTAATAACAATTCCCTGTAAACTTCGTTTGGTAGATTTGCCCGATGATATAAATGTTTCTGCCATTTTTTATGGACCGGTATTATTGGCAGCGAATATGGGAGAAGTCGGACAATCGGATATTGGTTTTTCCTGGCCTCAGGAAGAAATTAAAGATCCGGCTCCGGATGCATATTTCCCTTCATTAATGGGAAGCCGTAAAGCGTTGGAATCTTGGATTATAAAAAAAGAGGGTACATTGAATTTTACAACCACCGGATTAGGCAAGAACTATGAAATGCAACCATTTTACGATACCCATCATTGCCGTTATAATGTATATTGGAAAATTGGAGATGGCATAGATTTGCAAAAAGAACGTGAGCTGATTCCCGACAGAGTTTTGACCGGGGTACAGGAAAGTGAGAAAGCTCATAACGTTCTTTCCTCTGGCTCTAATACCGGTGCTGCTTCATTTAATTTTTGGGGACCGACTTACAATCGCTTTAGAGATGCATCTATGGTAGGATATGTTCAATATACATTAGAACTTTTACCGGAGGAATTGCCTGCCGATAAACAGTATTATCTACAGTTAACGTATTTTGGTGACGAACCTAACGGTTATGGCGATTTTTGGATCTCTATCGATGGTCAGAATTTGGCTTATCAAAGTAGTATTAGTCGTTTGGCACGTTTGGACTTTGCACAACGTTACTATGCAATACCTCGTATTATGACGGATGGCAAGCAGAAAATTAATGTAAGATTTAGTAAAGGCAGAGTCTCTTTATATGGAGTGAAGCTGACAACAACAGATAATTTAGTTGAAGCTAAAAAAAAGTTGGATGGAGAGATTACCTCCATTCATCAAAACATTCTGCCAGGTAATGCAAATACAAATATATTTGTTGTTGATAATTGTCTACATGTCATTAATCGTAGTGGTGCAAGGATTCAAATCTTTGGCGTGAATGGGGAGCTATTAATGAATAAGGTAGTTGAAAGTGACAATGAATCGATAAAGTTGTCATTATTGAGCGGAATATATATTGTAGAGTGTACTTCATCTGCAAAAATGGAGAATCGGAAAATCTTTCTTTACTAAGAATAGCTTTTGATTTGTTGACATCCATTCTTTCTATTGTAAATTGGTCAGTTTAAGTAGACGGTGAATTGTAGTCATGAGTTGTTTTCATGTAAAGTAACTATTCGTTTCAATTTGCTGGAACGAATAGTTACTCTCTAATGAAACTGTTGGTTTCTCTTATAGGAATGGAATGGTTCCAATCGGTTGAAACTATATGAGTATTATTTCTCCGGAAAGCTTGGATTCTTTTCATTTTTAGTAGAATATTATTCATGTTTGTACTGACTCTTCTTTTTTTTGCAATATTATTACTTAAATATATTATTATGAGAAAAGAATTATTCTTTCGGTTCATGTTTATTGTTCCTTCATTTATGGTTATTCGGAAGAAATTAAGCTTTTTTGTTTTAGCATTTTTGTGTATGACTGTGCTTGTTGCACAACCCACATTAAAAATTGATTATTCTCGGCCCGGGCCGGAAATTCCTAAGAGCATGTATGGAATCTTTTTTGAAGAGATCAACCATTCCGGCGATGGTGCTTTGTATGCAGAACTTATCCGGAATCGAGGATTTGAAGAACATGTTTTTATTTCCGGTTGTGAATATAAGGCAGGGTTTGTTTATGCACCTCAATCTCCCAATTATATAACTAATAAACTATCTAATTGGAGACACCCCTGGGATATTGAAAAACTGAAGTACACAGCTTGGAAGCTGAATAAAAATGCAGGAGAGGCTTCTTATGCTGTGGTAGATGAAAACCGGCTTCATCCGGCAACACCGCATTCCATGAGAATTGATATAGAGAAAACAGGAAAGGAGGGTACGGTCGATTTAGTCAATGAAGGATATTGGGGCGTTCCCGTAGAAAAAGGTGAAAAATATGATTTACGTTTTTATGTTCGAAAGAGTGAAAAGTATAAAGGAGGAGTGACAGCCCGGATAGTATCGTCTGATGATAAGATTTTAGCAGAGAAAAAATTTCAGATAGAGAAAGAAGGGTGGCAAGAATTCACTTCTGTCCTGAAGACATCCGGTACGGATTCAAAAGCAAGTCTCCAATTGTGTTTTGATGCTCCGGGAACAGTGTGGGTGGATTATGTTTCTCTATTTCCCAAGAAGACTTTTAGAAACAGAGAAAACGGTCTTCGCCGGGATGTTGCCCAGAAGTTGGCTGATTTGAAACCGGCTTTCATCCGTTGGCCCGGGGGATGTATTGTGGAAGGAGCTACTATTGAGAACCGTGTGAAATGGAAAGAGACTTTGGGTGATCCGATGACTCGCCGAGGCGAATGGGACTTGTGGAATTATAGAACTACCATGGGATTTGGTTATCATGAGTTTTTGCAATTTTGTGAAGATATTGAAGCCGAGGCCATGTTCGTTACGAATGTAGGATTGTCATGCCGGTTCAGGAATGGAGATTATGTGGATGAATCTCAATTACCCGTTTATATTCAGGATATATGCGATGCGATCGATTATGCGATAGGGGATGGCACGACAGAATGGGGGGCTAAAAGAATGAAAGCCGGTCATTCAAAGCCTTTCCCTCTAAAATATGTCGAATTGGGAAATGAGAATTGGGGAGTACGCTATACGGAGATCTATACGAAATTTTATAATGTGCTGAAGCCTAAATATCCTCAAATTGAATTTATTTCGTCGATTGGTTTCGGTGATGATGAAACCCGGTTGGGCGAAGTGGATATGATAGATCCTCATTGGTATGTAAAATCGGATTTCTTTTGGAAAAACACCCACCTGTTTGATAATAAGGAACGGGGAAAATATAAAGTGTATGTAGGTGAATATGCATGCAACCAAGAGGTAGGAAGTGGAAATATGGAAGCTGCGTTGAGCGAAGCGGCTTTTATGACGGGAATGGAAAGAAACTCCGATTTGGTGACTATGTCCTCTTATGCACCTTTGATTGAGAATTCAAATCGTAGGGACTGGTGTACGAATATGATTTGGGTAAATAACGAACAGGTCATTGGACGTTCGTCCTATTATGTGCAGCAGTTGTTTAGCCAGAACAGGCCGGATACAAATTTGAAAGTTTTATCCGTGGGTGAGCCTGTACAGGGAAAAGTGGAGGTCATTGCCGGATATGATTATCAAAAAGGTGAAACGGTGATAAAGGTAGTGAATGGAGAAAGTGAAAAACTGGATTTGATTTTTGAGTTGCTTGCTACTTCTATCAGAGCAAAAGGCCGGATTATTACTTTATCTGCAGTATCCGGAAAGGATGAAAATTCTTTTGAAATTCCTCTGTTAATATCGCCTCAGGAGATCTCGTATGATAAATTTGCCAGAGAATTTACATATAATTTCAAGCCCTATTCGCTAACTGTATTGAGAATAAAAACGAGTTTATAAAGTGGGTATAAAAAGTAGGAATTTATTTTAAGAATTCTCCGATAGGTCGGTACGGGCAATTTATAGAGAAGCGGAAAGAATTTCTTGTTACTTTTCTTTTACTTTGTATCTGAATGATAAAGCAAATCTAAATTATGAAGAATAGGCAATGTGTAGGTATCTTGGTAAGTTTTCTACTGTTTTTTACATCACAGATACAATCTCAATCGGTTCGTCCGGTTGTAACCAAAAAATTTCGCTCATTCGGATTGGATGAGGTTAGATTGAAAGACAGAGAGTTTAAGTTAAGACAAAATCACGATTTTGATTATATCCGGACGCTGGAACCGGATAGATATCTGTCTCCATTCCGAAGGAATGCGGGGATAGAAGTTGATAGTAAGGGCATTCCGGTCGATAACACAAAACATTATGATGGTTGGGAATTCTTGGGTAGCAGTACTTTCGGACACTATTTGTCGGCCATTTCCATGATGTACAAAGTGACGGGGGATACAACACTTTTGCACAAAATAAATTATATAATAGATGAGCTGAATTTTATTCAAAGAAATCCGTCGTATGAAAATGAGAATTTGCGGCATGGCGCCTTGGTTGCTTTTGACCGCGATCGTCATAAGCATGTGAGGGAACCTAATTTCTTGCGGACATATGATGAGCTCAGACAAGGCCAGGTGAATCTGACCTCTGCACCGGATAATCGGGGAGCTACTGTGGAAAATGTTTATTTTAAGACTTTTTATTGGCTGAGCGGAGGGTTGTCCTGGTATACAAATCATAAGATTTATGCAGGTATAAGGGATGCATATCTGTATACGGGCAATCCTAAAGCGAAGAAGGTGTTTCTGTCTTTTTGCGATTGGGCATGTTGGGTGACAGAAAAACTGACTGACCATGCTTTTGCCCGGATGCTTTATTCGGAGCACGGGGCTATGAATGAAATGCTGACAGATGCCTATGCTTTCAGTGGGGAGAGAAAATACTTGGATTGTGCTTTTCGTTTCAACGAACAGGAAACGATGGTGCCTTGTATAGACGGGGATATAAAGAAAATAGCAGAAACGATTTCGCATACACATGCCAATGCCCAGATTCCTCAGTTTTATGGACTTATAAAAGAATTTGAATACACAGGAGACAGCTTATTTAAAGTAGCTACTGAGAACTTTTTTAAATATGTAACGAACTATCAATCTTTTGTCACAGGGGGAAATAGCGAATGGGAGCAATTTCGTGCTCCGGGTAATATCATGGCCCAGGTAACACGCCGTTCCGGTGAAACGTGTAATACATATAATATGCTGAAAATAGCAAAAGGTTTGTTTGAACTTACCGGAGATACGCTTTACCTGAATTATATGGAGCGTGCATTGTATAACCATATATTGCCATCTATACACACTTCCCAACCGGGAGCTTTCACCTATTTCCTCTCATTGGAGCCGGGATATTTTAAGACTTTTTCCCGGCCGTATGATTCACATTGGTGTTGTGTGGGCACCGGCATGGAGAACCATGCCAAATATGGTGAATTTATCTATTTTCATCATGAGAAGGAGGTCTACGTGAATTTATTTGTTGCTTCCGCTCTGTGTTGGGAGAAGGAAGGTTTTCAGATGGAGACAATAACAGATTTTCCCTATGAGTCTGATGTCCGGTTCAGGATTTTGCAGAACAAAGGGAGGATTGCTACTTTGAAGATCCGCATTCCTCGATGGGCAAAAGAAGTTGGAGTGAAGGTAAATGGTAAAACGATAAAATACAAGAACCGGGACGGATATTTGAAATTGGAGAAACTTTGGAAGATTGGAGATCTTGTAGAATTGACGCTTCCTATGTATCTTAGAAAAGAATATGTGCCGAATTGTTCCGAAAAGTTTGCTTTCTTCTACGGGCCTGTTTTGTTAGCCGGAAGATTGGGAAATGAGGGTATGCCGGATCAGGTTTTTGCCCGGGGAGAGAATGATTTTACACGTACGGACCAGTACGATTACAAAGGAAATATTCCTTTCTTCCCAAAAGGTGTTTCTGCGGATGCATGTTTGGAAATTATGGATAAGAGTGAGTTACGGTTTATATCGGGAGAAGGCACGGAGTTCATTCCTTTTTATAAGATTTTAGAGGAACGCTATTCTGTATATTGGAAAGAAGAATAATTTTAAGATAATTATCGATGAAAAAAGTAATTAGTTTATTAGGGATGATACTCCTGTGCTGCGGGATATCATACGCGACAAAAGTATCTATAACGGACAACTGGAAATTTACCCCCTCGGATAGCGAGAATTTTGCTTCATCCGGCTTGGATGATTCAAAATGGCAGACGGTAAGTATACCACATACGTGGAATGATAAAGATATCATTGATGAGCAGCGGGGATATCGACGGGCAGCTTCATGGTATCGGAAGCATCTGAATATTCCTTTGGAAATGAAAGGCCGGAAAATTGTATTATTGTTTGAAGGTGTGGGAAGTAAGGCGGATGTTTATTTGAACGGAGAACACCTGAAGACTCATATGGGGGCATACACTGCATTTACTGTAGACATAACTGGGCATTGTAAATTTGGTGAAAAAAATATTCTTGCAGTAAGAGCTGATAACAGTGGTTCTTTAAGTGAGGTGTTACCACCGGTTTCGGGAGACTTCTCTATGTTGGGAGGAATTTATCGCCGGGTTTTTCTTCAAACATATCATCCGGTTCACTTTGATTTCGAGCCTTATGCGTCGACTCCTGTATTGGTGCAGACACCTGTTGTTTCAGAGGAAAGCGCACAAGTGAAACTTTCCTGTAGAATAAAGAACGATGCGGATAAGAATAGTAAGCTGTCATTGGTTTTTGCATTGCTGGATAAAGAGGGAAAAGTTGTATCCCGGAAGAAAATGAAAGTGAAAGTCGATGTTGGGCAAAGTCTGCCGGTGGATTTAGAAATGGCTTCTGTAAATAACCCGCATTTGTGGTCGCCGGATTCACCTTATCTGTATACGCTGAAAGCCACGATTGTGGATGATAAAGAGAGTACCCTACTTCAGGAAGTGGATTCTCCCTTGGGATTCCGTTGGTTCTCGGTAGATAAAACCGGCTTCTATTTGAATGGTGAATACCTGAAGCTTAGGGGGGCGGCCCGGCATCAGGATTATTGGGGGCTGGGTGCAGCTATTCCTTCTGAAATAAATTATCAGGATATGAAATTGTTGAAAGAGATGGGAGCTAATTTTATACGTATCAGTCATTATCCCCAAGACCCGGAAATATACAGGGCGTGTGATGAGTTGGGATTAGTCGCTTGGTCGGAAATATGCATTGTCAATGAAGTAAAGAAGAATGAAACCTTTGCCTTGAATTCTGCAGAAATGCTGAAAGAGATGATTTATCAGAATTATAATCACCCGTCTGTCGTTATGTGGGGAGCTATGAATGAGTTATGGGACTATCACGATGAGGCTATTCGCTTGGCGAAAGAATTGGAACGAATAAAAAAAGAGCTTGACCCTTATAGGCTATCGTGTGTCGCTTTCCATGCATTTACGTGGGAGAAACCCTACAAACAGAATTCAAAAGAGATGTTTAACATTTCTGATATAAATGCGGTAAATGTATATGAATCCTGGTATCATGGCAATTTCTCCACTATTACTCCTATGTTCGATGAGTTCAGGAACTATTCTGAAAACAAACCGCGTTTTCTTTCGGAGTTCGGTGCCGGTAGCGATGAACGGGTACATACATATTCTCCACGGACTTTCGACTTTTCTCCGGAGTTCCAGTTGGCTTTTAATCGTGAGTATATCAATCAGATGGAATCCAGACCGGATTATGTAGGTTATTCAATATGGAATCTGATTGATTTTCAGGTGGATGGGAGAGGTGATAGTAAGCCGAACCTGAATCAAAAAGGAATGCTTACCAGCGACCGGAAGAAGAAAGAAATATACTATTATTATCAAGCCCGCTGGAGCAAAGAGCCGATGATACATATTTTCGGAGCCGATTGGACGGAACGGGTCATGGTTTGTGACGGAGAGGTGTCTCGTCTGCCTGTGACTGTTTTCTCGAATCAAAAAGAAGTCGAGCTTTTCCATAATGGGAAATCCTTGGGGAGCCATCCAGTGGTGAATGGAGAAGCGGAGTTCGATGTCTTTTTTGTTGATGGAGACAACCGGTTGAAAGCCAGATGCGGGGAGTTAGAGGATATTTTGAATATCAGCATGGTCTTACTTCCTTCCAAATTGGCAGATAATAAGCGGTTGTCCGAAGGGCTCTATATTAATATGGGGCAGGATCATTGTTACTTTACAGATCCTCTGATCCGGAAAACCTGGTTACCCGACCAACCTTATCGTCTCGGAAGTTGGGGCTATGTAGATGGAAAACCTTTTAATTCCTGGCCGGGAAGTTCTCATGACGGTGTACGGAATGGCATCGGAACCGATATAAAAGGAACCGGTCTGGAACCGCTTTATCAGACTTTTCATATGGGAGCAACGGCCTATCGGTTAGATGTTCCGGATGGACATTATGAAGTGACATTTTGCTTTGCCGAGCCGTTTAATGATCGTGAAAGGAAAGATGGGAAACATACCGGGGTATCAGAGAATGGCGAACGGATTTTTGATGTGGAGGTGAATGGCGAAATGGTTGCCCAAAGATTGAATATGGCAGAAGAGTATGGAGTACAAACTGCTTTTACTAAAACGATCCTGATTACAGTATCCGGAGGAGAAGGGTTGGACATCCGATTCCATTCTTATGAAGGCCAGAGTGTGGTGAATGGCTTGAAAGTGTTGAAATTATGCTGATTGTTTCCTTTATATCCCTTATAAATAGCTGCTTTGATTGTTTTGTAGCCTTTTATGACAGAATAATTTTCTGAAAAAACATGGAGGTGCCCTATTTTTGTATTCGTGAAATAGTTTAAAATACAATATAGTTTTATATGGCGCGAAGATTAAGAAAAATGAGCCGAATGATGGTTTTGGGAACCTTATTATGTTCCGTTATGATATCCTGTAAGAAGGAGAATACAGACTTCTCTGTAAAGGTAATGGAACGTCCGGTGACAACAGAAGTAAGTGTTAATTATACGGGTAACAGGGCACCGTTGAAACCTTTGAATTTCATTAAGCTTCCAGTGGGTGATATTCAGCCCAAAGGATGGCTGAAAAAATATTTATTATTACAAAAGGAAGGGTTGACCGGAAGATTAGGGGAGATCAGTGCCTGGTTGGAAAAGGAAAATAATGCCTGGCTGATGTCGGGGGGCAATCATGGATGGGAGGAAGTTCCGTATTGGTTGAAAGGATATGGAAATCTGGCCTATATATTAAAAGATTCCGCCATGATTGCCGAAACGAGAGTCTGGATTGAAGCCGCTATTGCCAGCCAGCGTGAAGATGGATACTTTGGGCCGGTAAACGAACGGAATGGCAGAAAGGAATTGTGGGCGAATATGGTTATGCTGTGGTGCATGCAGTCCTACTATGAATATTCTCAGGATTCAAGAGTGCTGGATTTGATGACTGCCTATTTTAAGTGGCAATTGACGGTTCCGGACAAGGACTTCTTAAAAGATTATTGGGAAAACAGCCGGGGAGGAGACAATCTGTATAGTGTCTATTGGCTTTATAATATTACGGGTGATAAGTATTTGCTTGATTTGGCAGAAAAGATACATCGTAACACCGCCGACTGGACAAATGAGGCGCATTTGCCGAATTGGCATAATGTGAATATTGCACAATGTTTTCGCGAACCGGCTACTTATTATATGCTTTCGGGAGACTCTGCAGATTTGCAGGCATCGTATAATGTGCATAATCTCGTTCGTCGTATTTATGGGCAGGTGCCCGGTGGAATGTTCGGAGCGGATGAGAATGCACGGCTTGCTTACATCGATCCGAGGCAGGGTACGGAGACTTGTGGCTTTGTAGAGCAGATGGCTTCCGATGAATTATTATTGCGTATGACGGGAGATCCGTTCTGGGCCGAACACTGTGAAGAAGTGGCTTTCAATTCTTATCCGGCGGCCGTTATGCCGGATTTCCGTTCGTTACGCTACATAACATGCCCGAATCATGTGGTAAGTGATTCAAAAGATCATAAGCCGGGTATTGACAACGGAGGTCCTTTCTTGGCAATGAATCCTTTTAGCAGCCGTTGCTGTCAGCATAATCATGCACAAGGCTGGCCTTATTATATTGAGAATCTTGTTTTAGCTTCGGCCGATAATGGATTGGCGGCTATTATTTACGGAGCATGTACTGCAACGGCGAAAGTCGGGACAAACAGTGTACTTGTTACATTGACTGAAGAGACGAATTATCCGTTTGAAGAAGAAATCAGATTTAAATTCGATATGAACGGGAAAGCGGAATTTCCTTTTTATCTGCGTATCCCTTCTTGGTGTCCGAATGCCCGTATAGCAATCAATGGCAATGAGGTCACGTCGGAGCTAATTGCAGGCCAGTATGTGCAAATCCACCGCGAATGGAAGAATGGAGACATCGTGACTTTGCAAATGCCCATGTCTTTGAATGTAAAGAGATGGCAAACCAATAAAAACAGTGCCAGTATTAATTACGGGCCTTTGACTTACTCTTTATTGATAAAGGAGAACTATCAAAAAGTAAACAGTGAAGAGAATGCTATTTGGGATTCCAAATGGCAGAAGGGCGCTGATGTGAACGCATGGCCTACTTATGAAATATATCCGGATAGTCCTTGGAATTATGCTTTGAAGTTGGATGACGCAGCTCCGGAAGAAAATCTGATTGTGGAAAAAAGGGAATGGCCTTCGGATGATTTTCCATTTACAATACAGAATGTCCCGTTTCTTATAAAGGCCAAAGGGCGGAAAGTTCCTTCCTGGAAAATAGATAAATACGGCTTGTGCGGCATGCTTCCGGAAGAGAATTGTAGTAAAAGCGATACTTTGGAGGATATCACCCTTATCCCGATGGGAGCGGCACGTCTACGTATTTCTTCGTTTCCCGTTGCTCAAGATTGAAATTTATAAATAAGATTGTTTATGAAAAAGAGATTATTATCAGCTATCCTTTTTTTGAGTTTTTGTTTAGTCGGCCTTTGGGCAAAGGAGGATATTCGTATTATTAATCCGGTTTTGCCCGGAGACCGACCCGATCCTTCTATTATAAAAATAGACGGTGTGTACTGGGCTGCGGCTACCTCTAATGAGTGGAGTCCTCTATTCCCTATTTTTAAATCGAAAGACATGCAGAATTGGGAATTGGTGAACTATGTTTTTCCCGGGGGAGCTCCTGAATGGGCATTGAACAATTTTTGGGCGCCGGAGTTGTCTTATGATGAAAAACAGAAGAAAGTGTACTTATACTATACGGCAAGAGTAAAGTCATCGAACAGGCTCGCATGTGCGGTAGCAGTTGCAGATAGTCCGATGGGAGAGTTTACGGATTTAGGACCTTTAGTAGCTCAGGAACCCGGTTCTATTGATGCATTCGAGATGAGGGATGAGAATGGAAAACTCTATCTTTTGTGGAAAGAAGACGGAAACAGTATGGGGCTGCCTACTCATATGTGGGCACAGCAGATGACGGAAGACCGTACTCGTCTGACCGGGGAAATGCATTCTCTCTTTTATAATGATACTCCTTGGGAAGAGGGTTTGGTCGAGGGAATCTGTGTCACTAAAAAGAATGGGTATTTTTATGCGCTTTATTCAGCGGCAAGTTGTTGTGATAAGCGATGTAATTATAAAACGGGAGTGGCCCGATCTAAAACACTGTTGGGCAAATGGGAGAAATATGAAAAGAATCCGATATTGGTTGATAATGCCGATTGGCGATGCCCGGGACACGGAACTTTAGTGGAGAAAGACGGAAAACAGTATTATCTTTATCATGCATACAACCGCACGGGATCTGTTTATGTGGGGCGCCAGGGTGTTTTAGAAGAACTCTTCTGGGGAGAGGATGGCTGGCCTTATTTTAAAAATGACGTTAAATACGACCGTCTGAATACATCGTTGGATTTTGAAGACAATTTTAAGGGAAAGACATTGAATGCCCTTTGGCAATGGAGAGTAACACAAACCATTCATTATACGACCGGCAAGAAAGGCTTGGAGTTGGGAGCTTCGACAGATAATCGCGATCTGGGAACTTTGTTGGTTCAACCTATCAAATCATTGAATTTTACATTGGAAGCAACGATCGACACTCGGAGGAGTACTTCGTATGCCGGTATCGGTATCATTGGAGGCGCGCATAACGGCTTCGGGGCTCCTTTGGCTGGGATCGGAGTATCTGTGAAAGGAGGAAGAGTGGAAGTCTGGAAAACGGTAGACGGCAACTCCGCAACGTTAGCTGAAAGCCCGATGGATATTTCGGAGATTGCCCGGATACGTATGATCGTACGTGACGGTTATAAACTTGATTTTGAATATTTGAACGACGGTGGATGGATTTCCTTGGCAAAAAGGGTGGATGCTTCTTCCTATGTGCCCTGGGGCATGGGATTTCGTATAGGATTGTGTGCAAAAGGGGAGGATGGTACTTATGCAAACTTCCGCAAAATAAGTTTGATTCATTGATTGGATAAAAGAGGATAAAAAATGAAATTCAATAGGTGGTTATTTATTATATTAAGTTTGAGCGTAAGCAAGATGTTTGCCTCGGAGTGTGAGCAGGTGAGTAAGGTGCCTTGTACTCATACTCCGGTATGGCAGTCTTTTTCGTTGTCGGATGTGAAACTGACGAGCGGTATCTTTAAGGGGGCGATGGATTTGCACAAAGGTTATCTTTTGTCTCTGGATGTAGATCGCTTGATTCCTCATGTAAGGAGGAATGTGGGGCTTACGGGGAAAAACGAGAATTACGGGGGATGGGAAACACATGGCGGTTGTACTTATGGGCATTATATGTCGGCATGTGCTATGATGTATGCTTCGACGGGTGAAAAAATATTCCGGGATCGGTTGGAATATATGATGGACGAGTTGAAAGAATGCCAGCAGCAGACACAGGACGGTTGGTTTATCAGTGGTGAAAGGGCGAAAGAAGGATATCGGAAGCTGCTGCATGGAGAGGTCTTTTTGAATCGGCCGGATGAGACAAAGCAACCTTGGAATTATAATCAGAATGGTAATTCCTGGTACTGTATTCATAAAGTGTTGGCTGGTTTAAGGGATGTATATCTGTATGCCGGCATACAGAAAGCTAAGGAGATATTGATGCCTTTGGCCGATTTCATTGCCGATATTGCTTTGAATAGCAATAAGGATTTATTTCAGAGTACATTGAGTGTGGAACAAGGAGGAATGAATGAGGTCTTTACGGATATTTATGCTTTTACAGGCGATTATAAGTATCTGGAAACTGCCTGTCGTTTCAATCACATCAATGTGATTTATCCGGTGGCCAATGGCGAAGATGTGTTATTCGGTAGGCATGCCAACGATCAGATTCCGAAGTTTATCGGTGTGGCCAAAGAGTATGCTTATGATACTAAAGAGATTTACCGGAAGGCGGCGGAAAACTTTTGGGACATGGTGGTAAATAACCATACGCTGGCGATTGGCGGAAACAGTTGTTATGAGCGTTTCGGAATGCCGGGAGAAGAGAGCAAACGGTTGGATTATAGTTCGGCAGAGACTTGTAATACCTACAATATGTTGAAATTGTCCCGCCTTTTATTCATGATGAACGGCGATTATAAATATCTGAATTATTACGAGCATGCTTTGTATAATCATATTTTGGCTTCTCAGGATCCGGATATGGCAGGATGTGTCACTTATTATACCTCTTTACTGCCGGGTTCGTTCAAGCAATACAGCACTCCGTACGATTCTTTTTGGTGCTGTGTTGGCACAGGTATGGAAAATCATGCCAAGTATGCCGAATCCATATACTTTAAAAATGGTAATTCTCTATTGATAAACCTGTATATTCCTTCGGAATTGAACTGGAAAGAACAAGGGTTCCGGTTGAGGTTAGATACCGATTTTCCGGAGTCGGATACAATTTCGGTGTGTGTGGTGGATAAAGGTCGGTTTTCCGGTTCTGTCATGTTGAGGTATCCCGAATGGGTAGAGGGAAATCCAGAAATGATGTTGAATGGCAGGCCGGTGAAACTTGAATACGGCAAGAAGGAATATATCCGTCTGCCGGATTCTATAAAGTCGGGCGATACGATAAAAATCGTTTTACCGCGGAAACTGTCTGTCAGATATGCAAAGGATGAACCCCATTTCGGTTCCATCATGTATGGGCCGATACTGTTGGCAGGAGAATTAGGAACAGTCGTTCCCGGTAGTGATCGCGTTTCCGATAATCGCGGGCTTCGTAAAGAACTTCCTGCACAGAACATACCGGCTTTGGTTGGTTCTTTGGCCGATTTGGACGAGTGGATTATCAAAGACTCTGCTTCTCCGTTGCATTTCACTGTGAAAAATGAAGGTAAACAGAAAGATGTCAGTCTGATTCCTTATTTCCGGATGCATCATCAATACCACACGGTTTATTGGAAAATATATTCTCCCGATGAATATGCGTATCGCAGAAAGGTACTGACCGATGTGGTGAAGATAGGTGATGAAGCGAGTGAGAAAGAGCATCAATTACAAGGCCGGAACGATTCTGTATATTGGCATGATTTCTTCTGGGCGCGGAATGCCCGTTACCGGATGGCGGGAGATGGCGGATGGTTTTCTTATTCTCTGGCGATCGACAAGAAAGAACGGAATCCGTATTATCTGATTTGCCGGTATTGGGGTGACGAACCAGATACCCATGTTTTCGATATCTATGTGGATGATAAATATCTGGAAACGGTTCATTTGAATCGTAAGTTATATTTGACCTATGTCGACGATGTCTATAAGATACCGGAAGCATGGACTCACAATAAGAGTCATGTGAATGTTTCCTTCAGAGCAAAAGAGGGAAAACGGGCTGGCGGCTTATATGAATTGAAAATAACAGCCGACCCCGATTACAGATAGATTGGCAGTGTATAAACTATAAAAACATATTCATTAATACTTATGAAAAAGATCTTTTTGGCGATATGGGCGATCGGTTCGCTATGCGCATGTGAAACAATAGAAGAGAAGGTAGATTATACGTATAAGGAAGTACCTTTTACCGATGTTCACTTTACCGACAATTTTTGGCTTCCCCGTATTGAAACGATACGGAATGTGACGGTTCCGTTTGCTTTTCGCAAGTGCGAGGAGACGCATCGCATCGATAATTTTGCAGTGGCTGCCGGTATAAAAGAAGGAAAATTCAACTCTCCTTATCCGTTTGATGATTCGGATGTTTATAAAATAATGGAGGGGGCATCTTATCTTTTAGCGGTGAAAGAAGATAACGGGCTGGATGCGTATATGGACAGTCTTATCTCTCTGATCGGGGCAGCCCAGGAACCGGACGGTTATTTGTATACGACCCGCACGATCGGGGGAAGCTCTATTCACCCTTGGGCCGGTAAGAAAAGGTGGGAAAATGAGCGAGACAACAGCCATGAGTTATATAATGTAGGACATATGTACGAGGCTGCTGTGGCCCATTATCAAGCCACGGGAAAGCGCGATTTCCTTGATATTGCCATTAAAAGTGCGGATCTGTTGTGCAATACTTTTGGGCCGGAAGAGGGAAAACTGACGGTTGCCCCAGGGCATCAGGAGGTTGAGATCGGATTGGTGAAGCTATACCGTGCTACCGGAGACCGGCGCTATCTAGATCTGTCTAAATTCTTTCTGGACGCAAGGGGTAAATATGACAAGTATGACCGTAACAGCAAGGATCAGTTCAGAAGCGGCGCTTACTGGCAGGATCATAAAGCGGTAATCGACCAGGATGAGGCAGTGGGGCATGCTGTTCGTGCTACTTATATGTATTCCGCGATGACGGATGTGGCTGCATTGAGGAACGAACAAACCTATCAGGTTGCAGTTGATAATTTGTGGGACAATGTAACAGGTAAAAAGATGTATATAACCGGTGGTATAGGTTCCACCCGTCACGGAGAAGCTTTCGGGAAAAACTATGAATTGCCCAACAGTACAGCCTATTGCGAAACTTGTGCTTCCATTGCCAATTGTATGTGGAATCTGAGGATGTTCATGCTACACGGTGATGCCAAGTATATCGATGTGTTGGAGCGTTCTTTGTATAATGCCGTATTGAGTGGCATCAGCCTGGATGGTAAGGAGTTCTTTTATCCGAATGTACTTTTTTGTGATGAAAATGGGGCGGAACGCAGCGAGTGGTTCAATTGTTCCTGCTGTCCTTCCAATCTGTCCCGTTTCATACCTTCTATTCCCGGCTACGTTTATGCTACTTCGGATGCAGGAGTATACGTCAATCTGTATGGAGCTAATCAGGCTGGCATCACTTTGGGGAATGGAAAGCGCATCGATATGAGTCAGAAAACATCCTATCCTTGGGAAGGGAATATCGAGTTGACAGTTACGCCGGAAAGCAAACAGGAGTTCAGTATCATGCTTCGTATTCCGGGATGGGTTGACAACCGGCCTGTTCCGTCCGATTTGTACACCTATATGAATGCCGATGAGAAGAAAATCGTAATAAAGATTAATGGTGAAGTGCAGAATGCACCGATAGAAAAAGGGTATGCTGTGCTGGCAAGAAAATGGGAACCGGGTGATGTGATTCAATTGACTCTGCCGATGGAGGTTCACAAGAACAAGGCTAATGATAAAGTGGAAGCTGACATTAATCACCTCTCCGTAGAGCGTGGCCCGATTGTTTACTGTGCGGAATTTGCCGATAATAACGGTGCGGTTCTGAATTATGTACTTAAATCCGGTGATGAATTTGCAGTATCGCCTGCACCTGCCCTGTTCGATGGAGTGAATCTGTTGAAAGGACATGTAGACCGGGTAGTGGCAGATAAAAATTATGAAGTGATAAAATCAGTGAAAGATTCCCTGACTTTGATTCCGTATTATGCCCGTTCGCATAGAGGGAATGGTGAAATGACGGTGTGGTTTCCATCCGATGACAACATTCTGAAGAAGCAACTGGTTGAACGGGGCCGTATAACGGATAAAGTGATTATCGGAAAGAAGAGTTCGGAGGATGAACACCAGATGAAAGGAGTAAGTACAAATACAGGTGGCCCGAATACTTGGCGTGATGCTTCGAACGGTGGCTGGTTCTCTTATACAGTTGCAGTAAATCCGGACAAGCAGATGGAGTTGGTTTTGACCTACAGCAGTACGGACGGTGGAAACCGGGAATTTGAGATACTGGTGGACAATAAGAAGATTGCGGAACAGAAACTGCGTGCCGAAACGTTTAGTGCATGGATAGATAAGGTATATCCCATACCTTTTGAATTGACCAAAGGGAAAAAAACAGTGACGGTTAAAGTACAAGCTTTACCGGGCAAAATTGCCGGTGGTGTATTCGGATTAAGAACTCAAAAGCAAAAGGATTGATGCATATGAAGAGTTATGTAATAAGCATCTTGGTCTGTTTTTATTCTGCTTTTTCGCTGGCTCAGACAATGATGTTCGGCGATACGAGTAGATTGGGCCGTCCGTTTTCAAAAGATCCGCACGTCATTACTTTCAAGGGTAAGTATCTGATGTACTATTCCATTCCTCCGAAGGAGAACTCCACAGAAGTGGCGGGTTGGGGAATAGGGGTAGCCGAAAGCAGGAATCTGAATAAATGGGAGAGGGTTGGAGAAATAACTCCGGCCGCCCCTTACGAGGCAAAAGGATTATGCGCTCCTTGTGCTCTCGTGCGAGAGGATACTGTGCATCTCTTTTATCAGACGTACGGCAATGGTAAAAAAGATGCTGTCTGTCATGCCTGGTCGGTAGATGGGATAAACTTTGTCCGTAATGCGACGAATCCCGTTTATGTTCCTACGGCTACATGGAATTGTGGCCGTGCAATCGATGCCGAGGTTGTGTTCTGCCGGGACAAATACTACTTGTATTATGCAACCCGTACTCCCGATTATAGCACTCAGGTCATTGGTGTGGCTGTGGCCGGCAAAGGAACTTCATTCAACCGGGAAACGTGGAAGGACGCTTGTGACCGAGCCATACTCGTTCCTCAATACCCGTGGGAAGGTAAATGTGTGGAAGGACCTTCCGTTATACCGATGGGTGACTGGATGTTTATGTTCTATGCCGGAGCTTATAATAATGATCCCCAACAGATAGGGGTAGCTCGTAGCAAGGATGGTATCCATTGGGAGAAGATGAGCAACAAGCCTTTTCTTGCTAACGGAGATGCAGGTAGCTGGAATTATTGCGAATCGGGGCATCCCCATATTTTTAAATCACCCCAGGGGAAAACTTATCTGTTTTATCAGGGAAACGATGATTTTGGAAAAACATGGTTTTTATCGAATGTCCGGATTTTTTGGAAAGGCGACAAGCCTTATTTGGAAAATTAAATAATATGTCAATGTGCCAATTAGTATTTAGCGGAATAGCACAGCTAATTGGTACATTGACATATTGTTGCATTGAAATAATTATTAATTATAACTTGAAAATAAGAGCTGTAGTATAAGCTATATAGCAAAGTATCATAATCCCTCCCTCAATTCGTGTGATCGTACGTTTGGCGAAGAATAACCCGAATAGCCAGAGCAGTATTCCTGAGCCGACGAGTACCCATAAATCGAAGTTGGTAATTCCGTTCAACCTTAACGGAGTGATAGAGGCACTACATCCAAGCACAAAGAAGATATTGAACAGGTTACTGCCGATCACGTTTCCAATCGCTATTTCCGGGTTCTTCTTCAATGCGGCTACGATCGAAGTGGCCAGTTCGGGCAGAGAAGTTCCCCCGGCCACTAAAGTAAGTCCGATAATCGATTCGCTTACACCCAGGCTGCGGGCAATATTGCTGGCTCCTTCCACAAACCATTGTCCGCCGAAAATCAGTCCGGCAAGGCCACCTATAATATAGAGAATGGAGCGGCACATAGGTAATTGGCGTATTTCTTCATCTTGCCCTTCACCGTTACTGCCCGATGCAATGGCGAACGTGTATCCCATAAAGATGGCGAAAAAACACAGTAACAACAATCCGTCGGTGATGCTGATGACATTTTCTGTGGCATGGTTCAGCAATATATCGTTGGCACAGATCAGCAATGCGATGGATGAAAGTATACAAAGGGGAATTTCTTTCCTTAATGTATTCCGGGTAATAACGATCGGGGCGAATAATGCGGTACAGCCTACTATCATTAATGTATTGAAGATATTGCTTCCCACTACATTTCCGATAGCGATATCTGCGCTTCCTTTCAGGGCGGAAGAGACGCTGACTGCGAGCTCCGGGGCGGATGTACCGAATGCGACAATGGTAAGTCCGATAACGATAGAAGGAATACGGAATCGTTTGGCAACGGATGCGGCACCGTCTGTCAGTCCGTTGGCACCTATCAGGATGAGGAGGAGGCCTCCGACAAGAAGTAATATATCCATATGGCTTTTAGATTTTTGCGCAAATATAATGATTCTACTTTGATGATATATCAAAAACATTGTGTATGTTTGGTGCATCTTTTTAAATTATGCTGTCCGTGAATGGAGGTAACTAAGTCGTGTTGTATGAAAAAGAACCGTTTGTTTTGTCTTTTTGTCTTATTAGTATTGGTCGGTGGGGCATCGGCTCAGTTAGTAGAGAAAGTCCGTGAATTCCTTGCCGAAGAAGATACGATGAAGACTGTTCCTGTCATACGAACAGACTCGGATTCATTAAATATAGCCAAGATGCGCGAGGAGTTGGAAGCTGCACGGTTGAATGAAGCCAATATGCGGATGGAGATGGAACAAATGAAATTGCGGGCATATGCTGCCGATTCCGTAAAACTGGCTTTACAGAGGTTGCGTATCGATTCATTGCGTAAATTTACTCCGGGTGTTCCTGTAGTAGTGGAAGGAGACACGCTTTTCTATATATTTGCCAAACGTGGCGGTCATACTCCCCAACAGCGAGCGGAAATGAATGCTGCGGCTATCACCGAGTTAGGTAAACGATTCAATTTGCAGCCGGACTCTTTATATTTGGAAAGCAGTGATATCGTTACCGATCTGATGTATGGAAATAAAGTACTTGCCTCATTTACCGATCAAGATGGTTTGTGGGAAGGGCGTACACGCGACCAGCTCGCTGCCGATAAACGTCAGGTAGTAGTGCACAAACTGAAAGAGATGAAAGAAGAGCACGGGTTGTGGCAATTGGGCAAACGGATTCTCTATTTCATTTTGGTATTGGTCGGGCAATTTTTATTATTTAAGGGAACTACTTGGCTGTTCCGGAAACTGAAAGTGCGTATTCAGAAGCTTAAGGACACGAAATTGAAGCCTATTTCTATTCAGGATTATGAGTTGCTGGATACTCAGAAACAGGTAAATCTGCTTATATTCTTATCAAATCTGCTTCGCTATGTTTTCATGCTGTTGCAGTTGTTGCTTACCGTACCGTTATTATTCTCTATTTTCCCGCAGACAAAGAATCTTGCTTATCAGATATTCTCATATATATGGAATCCTGTAAAAACTATATTCAGCGGTGTAATAGAGTATATTCCGAACCTGTTTACGATCTTTGTCATATGGTATGCAGTGAAATACCTGGTGCGGTTTGTGCATTATCTGGCTACGGAAGTACAATCTGAAAGACTGAAATTGAACGGTTTTTATCCGGATTGGGCCATGCCTACTTATCATATTGTACGCTTTTTACTATATGCCTTTATGATTGCGATGATCTATCCCTATCTTCCGGGGTCTGATTCAGGTGTTTTTCAAGGTATTTCGGTTTTTGTCGGTTTGATTGTTTCTTTGGGATCGAGTACTGTTATCGGAAATATCATTGCAGGATTGGTTATTACTTATATGCGTCCGTTTAAATTGGGTGACCGTATCAAACTGAACGATACTACTGGAAATGTTATTGAAAAGACTCCTCTCGTGACACGTATAAAAACGCCGAAAAACGAACTGGTTACCATTCCGAATGCTTTTATCATGTCGTCACATACCGTGAACTACAGCGCATCGGCGCGTACATACGGATTGATCATCCATGTAGAAGTAAGTATCGGCTATGATGTTCCTTGGCGTAAAATACATGCGCTGCTGTTGAAAGCAGCCAAAGCAACCTCGGGTGTGATGGCCGATCCGGAACCTTTTGTACTTGAAACAGAGCTACAGGATTGGTATCCGGTGTACCAGATTAATGCCTATATAAAAGAGGCCGATCAGTTGACGCAAATTTATTCTAACCTGTATCAAAGTATTCAGGATGTGTTTACAGAAGCGGATATCGAGATAATGTCTCCACATTATATGGCTGTGCGGGATGGGAATGAGACAACTATACCCAAAGCTGGTGTAAAACCGGAAGATACGAAAGAGGGCATCCCTTACTGATGCGTTACAAAAGTAAGGGAACGGTATTTCGTGTCTTTTACGAAATGTTTACCGGAAAGTGACAAATGTGATACATTGGAGTTACGAATTAGAAGATACTTTGCTGCATCTTATCAGTACTTTCTGATCATTGGATAAGGTGGTGGCAAACAGATAGGTCTCGCCTCCATCAGACAATTTAGTACGTTTCCGGATTTCTGCTACTGTAGCCGGAAAATTCCGAACGGTAATATTTGCTTTCTTGATATCCCCGATACATTCTTTGATCTCTTTTTTGTTGAAGGAACATTGCCCCGTCACCTGAAAAACTCTTCCGGGAAATTCTTTTATCCATTCGTCGGAGGTATACAGGTGGCTATTGGGGTGTAGCTTTCTCGTATGATACGAAGCGGCGATGCTACGGAAAGCACCTGCTTTAAGAATGGATGCATTGGGCTCGTACAAGTATGTGCCTACTTTCTCTGTATAAGTGCATTCCGCTCTTGCTTCTTCTTCACGGGTGAAAACAAAGCTCTGTTTTTCTTTGGATGTGAGATTGATGCAATGGATCGGTATCTGATGTGTGGGAGGGGTATCTCCGATAATTAGCAAAAGCTCTTTGCAGTCATTGTTTACAGAAATAACATGTGCTTCCTGTGTATGTTTCATTGTTTTTAATGCCAGGCTAAGATCGAGCATCGGAGATAGTTTTATCATGATTCGGTTGGCCTTGGATAACAAAAGTTCTTCCAGTTTTGCTACGTCCGGTTCACAATCTGATATGGCAACGGTTTTTCCTCCGTGTTCGTTTCTTCGTGCCGGGTCGATGAAAATACAATCTTCCCGATTCATTTGTTGTAAGTGGGTTACGGCATCTTCATTGTATATTGTAATGTGATTCAGGCCCAGCAGGGGAAAGTTGTACGAAGCGATTTCACAGAGTTCTTCCTGGCGTTCTACATACGATATATGTTTGAATTTAGTAGCCAGAAAAGCACAATCGATCCCCAAACCGCCTGTTAGATCGGTGAGCGTATTTCCATTTAACAAAGAGGCTTTGTAGAGTGCTGTTGTTTCGGAAGAGCATTGTTCCATTGAAAGATGACGAGGATATAAAATCCCTTCGATGGCTGCCCACGAAGGAATTTTATTGGCAGCTGCTTGTTTGCCCACTATTTGCAGAATAGCGGCCGGCATGTCTACATCAGGATATTTCGGGGTTTGTAAAGCTAATGCATGTATATCCTCATGAGCGTGATCGCGGATAAAGTCAAGGGTTTGTCGGGAGAGTGTCATGGGTTGGAATGTTTTCTATTCGTTTATATCTTTGTTTGGCTTCTTCTCTGCTACAACGGTTGAAGTGCCACCATTCGCTGTTTAGTGCCCGGAATCCGGCATCTTTCATTACTTGCCGTAGTAAAAGGCGGTTCTGATAGGCCTCTTTACTGATTCTTCCGCTTTTTACCAGTTCTACCTCATGAGTGATATGTGCTTCGATACCTAAATGGTCGACTTCTGTGCCCATGGGGAGTGCCTCTCCATTTTCATTGACGATACTGACGTCTACTGCCAAACCGTAATTATGCAATCCGCCTCCACGGCCGGGATTGGATACATAAATGCTTTTTGATGTGCCTTTCACTATATTCCACATTTTTTGCTGAACGGACATAGGACGTGCTGCATCATATACGATCAGGGAGTATTCCGGATGTTTTTCTTTCAGAAGTCGTTGTGCACGGATGAGGGATGTCAGAGCATCGGGATGTAAGTAAGCCTCTTTCAGATCATCGTAGAGTAATTGACCGGTAAAGTTATCTGCGGTGGCATACATGAGTTTAACAATTATGCTGCTATCTGCGCTTTGCACGTCTTTTAATCCGAGTGAATCCAGATAAAGGGCGGTCCGGCTCTTGGCTATGGTGGGAGAGGGAATTTTCGTAGCAGTTATCGGGTCTTTAAGAAGGGGGACAATGCTTTCTTCCTGTACCGGTTTCTTTTCGGCACCGCAGGCTGCCATTAACGGGAAAAAGATTATGTATATCCACTTCACATTTCTCATGTTGCTAATAAATATCCATTTATTTCATTGATCCCTTTAATTTACTATTCTTAATCTTATGTTTTTATAGTCCGTACGTTGACACAATGTTCAATCAGTGAAACAATAGTGAAACGAATGTCTTAAGAGTGTATAAAAACAGCAAGAACGACGGATTTTATCAGAAAGGGATATAAAAAGAAAAAGGCTGACTCCCAACGGGATACAGCCTTTTCTTTTGTGGACCAGCCTGGGCTTGAACCAGGGACCTCCAGATTATGAGTCTGTTGCTCTAACCAACTGAGCTACAAGTCCGGGATTCAATTTCTTGAATGCGGTGACAAAAGTAGGCCTTTTCTTCGAAATATGCAAGCTTTTAGAGTAAAAAACTTCTTATTCTTCTCAATACTTCAAAACTTATAGGTGCGCTTGGGATTCTTGGGAAACCAGCCTTTTTTAACCCGCTCTTCCTGTTCGAAGACCTCTTTGATAGTCCAGAAAGAAGAAAAAGCGAATACACCCAATAGCGAAGAGACAAGAATATTGTCTACGCTTAGTGAAGCGGCTATACCACCTATCCCCAATACCAAAAAAATCCACCAGCATTTAGTACCCCAATAATATTCGGCTTTTACCACGATAGGGTGGAAAAGGCCGATTATCAAAAATGTGCAAATTCCGATCAATAGTCCTGCCAGATGATATTCATTTAAGAATTCCATTGGCTTACTTTTCTACTCGGATGGGAATTTCTTTCTTGATGCTTTGTTCCAGTGAGATAAGTGTCTCAGTGGCTACAACGCCCGGTATCTCCTGCATTTTGTTGTTCAGTAGATCCATCAGGTGTTCATTGTCGCAAGCATATAGTTTTGTCAACATGGTATACGGACCGGTAGTAAAATGACATTCTACAATTTCGGGAATTTTCTGCAATTCGGCTACCACGGATTTGTACATAGATCCTTTTTCAAGCTTGATACCGACGTATGTGCAAGTTCTGTATCCAAGTGATTTGGGATTCACATGGTAACCTGAGCCGACAATAACTCCCAGATCGATAAGGCGTTGTACGCGTTGGTGGATAGCCGCACGTGAGACACCACATTCTGCTGCCACATCTTTGAAAGGTATACGGGCGTTCTGAGAGATAATCTCGAGAATCTGCCTGTCAAGGTTGTCTATCTTTTCCATAATTTATGAGTATAATTTCCAGTTGTTATCAAATAGTAAGCAAATATAGAGATTTATTTTAATTTCTCTATATAAAAGGGATAAAAAATAGGAAATAGCAAAAAAAGAGGCGCAAATTTCTTTGCACCTCTTTCTGTTTATTAAGGGATTTTGCTTACTTTTCGATACTGAGCAATTCTACTTCGAAAATCAAAGTTGAGAACGGTTTGATCTGTCCCTGGTCTCTTGAACCGTAAGCCAGTTCTTGCGGGATGTAAAGTTCCCATTTAGAACCTACAGGCATCATAGTCAAAGCTTCTGTCCAACCTTTGATTACTTGGTTGGCACGGAAAGTAGTCGGTTCTTTACGTTTGTAAGAGCTGTCGAATTCTGTTCCGTCGATCAAAGTACCTTTATAGTTTACTTTTACTTTGCAAGTGTCAGCAGGAATTGCACCTTTACCTTCAGTGATTATTTTGTATTGCAGTCCGCTCGGAGTTGTCTTTACACCTTCTTTTGTTTTGTTTTCTGCAAGGAATTTTTCACCGGCAGCTTTGTTGTCGGCATATTTTTCTTCCATTGCTTTTGCTTTGATGGCTTCCATTGCAGTCTGAGTATAGGTTTGTGCCTGTTCCATAGTCATCAAACCACCTTTTTCCAATGTACCGGCGATGAAACCAGCGAGGAAGTTTTCTTTGCTGATTGTTTTTACAGAATCGTTGCCGAACAGTTCGTGGTTGATACCTTTCATCATCTGGTTGCTGATCTGCTGACCGATCTGGAGACCTGCCATGTAAGCAGTTTCTTTTTTGCCGCTTTTCTTGGCACCTTCGTTTACGCCTTTGATAAATTCAGCTAAATAAGCTGTGTCAACATCCATACGGCCTACCAAGTAACCTTTCAGACCTTGAGTCTGAGCCATACCGATTGAATAAGACAATGAATCGAGTTCTGTTTTCAGATTTGCTTTAGGAGCCTGGGCTGTACATGATGCAAGGCCGGCTACGGCAGCGATGGCTGCCAGCGTTGTAATTTTCTTCATTTCGCTTTAAAAAATTTATTTGTTTAATACTTCAAGTAATTCTACTTCGAATACCAATGTGCTATGCGGGGGAATCATTTCTCCGGCACCTTGTGCGCCATAGGCCAGGTCGGAAGGAATATACAGCTTCCATTTGGAACCTTCGGGCATCAATTGCAGGGCTTCTACCCATCCCGGGATTACCTGATTGACACCGAATACAGCCGGTTGGCCGCGTTTGATGGAACTGTCGAACAGGGTTCCGTCAATCAGTGTACCCTCGTAGTGGCATTTCACTTGGTCGGTAGCTTTGGCAAGTTTGCCTTTGCCTTCGGTGATAACTTCGTATTGCAGTCCGCTCGGAAGAGTGACAATGCCTGCTCTCTTTTTATTTTCTTCCAGGAATGCTTTGCCTTGTTCGATGCTGGCGGCGTTCATTTTCTGTTCCAGTTCTTCGAAATATTTGTTCACTATTTCGCGGGCTTCCTGGTGGCTGATAGCTGTCGGATTACCTTCCAATACATCTTTGATTGCCTGAGCAAAATCTTCTACCGCGATGCCCTTGGCACCCATACCTAACAAGTTTTGGCCAATTCCGAGGCCGATTGCATAACTAAATTTATCCATATATGTTTTTGTTGAAGATTGGAGGAAGAATGTTGAATCTTTCACTCTCAATCAATTGCAAATTTACAATTGGCAAAAATACGTGTTTTATTTGAATGAACGGGCTTTTTGGAATTAAAATTTCTTATTGTCTTATAAGTTATCTACTTTTATTGCGATAATGGGGAGAAATGAATCGATTATTGTTGCCGGACCACTTAGATTATGCAGACACGGACTTTGATATTCGATTATTCTATTCTATTTTTGCTATTCATATATTAAATGAAGGAGGAGATTATGAAAAACTTGGTTGTTTTATCCGGTGCCGGAATGAGTGCGGAGAGCGGTATCAGTACTTTTCGTGATGCGGGTGGATTATGGGATAAGTATCCGGTGGAGCAGGTGGCCACTCCGGAGGGTTATGCGCGTGACCCGGAATTGGTGATTAATTTTTATAATGAACGCCGGAAACAGTTGCTGGATGTAAAGCCGAATCGCGGTCATGAATTGCTGGCCGGTCTGGAGAAATATTTTAATGTGACGGTGATTACCCAGAATGTGGATAATCTGCATGAACGTGCGGGTAGTACGCACATTGTACACCTGCACGGTGAATTGACAAAAGTTTGTTCCAGCCGTGATCCCAACAATCCTCATTATATAAAAGAACTTCAGCCGGAGGAATATGAAGTCCGGATGGGCGACCGTGCCGGTGACGGTTCGCAGTTTCGTCCGTTCATTGTATGGTTCGGCGAATCGGTACCGGAGATAGAGACGGCTATTGATTTCGTGGAGAAGGCCGACATATTCGTTATCATCGGCACATCGATGAATGTCTATCCGGCTGCCGGTCTGCTGAACTATGTGCCCCGTGGTGCTGAAGTTTACTTGATTGATCCGAAGCCGGTGGATACGCATACTTCCCGTCCGATACATGTGATTCGGAAGGGGGCTTCGGAGGGAGTAGCGGAATTGCAGAAGCTATTGGGCGTATGATTCTTTTGAATTGATTTCTGTCAAGAGCATCTTTATGTATTCTTAACAGGAAAGCGGCTTTTGAAGAAGATAATTCCTGTTGCGTCGGCACATGGTGGGAAGGGGATCGCGACAAGTAATGAAACTCATCGTCACGTGCCGTGTTATTCATCGTCACGTGCCGTGTTATTCATCGTCACATGCCGTGTTATTTTCGGTAACTACCGTTGGGAAGATGGTTGACGACCGTGCTTAGACGCCCTTTTTACGTTATTTGAAAAAGAAAGGAGAGGGCTGCTGCTCTCTCCTTGTATCGGGTGGATTAACTGAATCTAATTCATGATTACTTTCGCAAAGATACGATAATAAAACCCGGAAGCCAAGTAAAGGCCGTTTTATTTCTTGATGATTGCACGAAATATAAACCAGATATGATGGAGAACGGTACTGGCTGTTCCATAGTGGTGCGCCATAATACGGAAGCGTTCGCGAAGCGATGCTTTGTGGTTCCGGGTGGTCATTCCCTCGTCCAGATAGTCGATAAGTATCAAGTGGGTATTATGCAAGGTCCGTGCTTTCTTCATTACACGGATACACCAGTCGAAATCGGCGGAAAAGCGGTACTGCAAGTCATAAGGTTCTACCACTGTATGCCGTGCAAGAAAAGCCTGATGACATACGAGCATTCCTTGTTTGAAACTCTTCCATGTCAGTTTTTCCGGAGCGGAAAGGCGGCGCATGTGCAGGAAGTGGCGGTCCTTATCTACAATCGCGGTTTCACCGTACAGCACGTCCGGCAGTTCGCTTCCGTTGATCGAGTGTACCATTTGTTGCAAAGTGTCATCTTCATGGAAACTGTCGCCTGCATTGAGGAAGCAGAGATAATCTCCCGTGGCGAGTGAAATCCCCTTGTTCATTGCATCATACAATCCTTTGTCGGGTTCGCTGATAATCTTATGGATTCGTTCCCGATACCGGTTTGCGATGGCCATTGTATGGTCTCTCGATGCACCGTCCACAAGGATATATTCCACGTGATGGTACGTTTGTGAGATGACACTTTGTATGGTATCCTCTAATACTTCCCCGGCATTGTAGGTTACGGTGATAACCGATATTTTGGGCGTATGGCGGTTGCTATGCATATCTTCCCGTGATTTTATTGTAAACCTCGATGTATCTTTTGGCTATATGGCTTTCCGAATAGCTGGAGACGGCTTTCCGGCAGGCCTGTTCTGACAGAACCGGGTATTCCGATTCTTCCAATGCCCAATAAATGCCATTGGCAAAGTCTGCAGACGATTTGTATTGTGCCACGTACCCATTGTGCAGATGATCTATCATTTCCGGTATCCCCCCTACATTAAAACCTACACACGGAATGCCGCACGCCATTGCTTCCATAATCGTATTCGGCAGGTTTTCTTCCAGAGAAGGGGTCACAAACAAGTCGACGGCATTGTATATATTCACTAAGTCGTGTTCATTGCTGACGTATTCGAGGGCATAAACAGGGAAAGGAAGCAGGTGGGACAGTTGTTGCGACTGGTTGCCAAATGCTACGACTCCTAATGATGCTTTCAGCTCCGGATGTTTCTCGGCGAGCAATTTGCACGATTCGATCAGGTAGTCTATCCCCTTGCGCTTGTCGGTGATCTTGACAGAACCGAACAGGATCAGTTTTCCTTCCTGTGGCAGTTTGCAATGTGCACGGGCTTCTTTCTTGTTGCGTGGTTTGAAGAGGTTGGTGTTGATCGGGTTGGGAATGCTTATGACGGTCTGGTTGCGTAACAAGGCGCTGCTTTTTGCCCTTTCTTCCAACCAATGGCTACAAGTGACAAATGTAATGGGAGCTTGTTGGTAAAGCGCCTTTTTTTTGTTGAATATCCGGGTGGACAGATCTTTCTTGCCGCCTCCGGTGTATAGAAACTGGCAGTGATGGCATTCTTGCTGATAGTGGGTGCATTCACGGGCGTGGTGGCAGATGCCGGTAGAAGGCCACATGTCGTGCATGGTCCATACCACCGGTTTGCCCGATTCCAATATCCGGTGTATGTCTTTCAGTGAGAGCATTCCCTGGTTGATCCAGTGTAAATGGATGATATCTGCCTGTGTAAACTCGGGCAGAGTGGTGATATCCGTTCCGGTATTGGCTATATCTACTGCAAAAAGATTGTTTTTTCGGAAATGGTTGGCTTTCCAGATGACGATACGTTCCCACATAAATTTCCATACTGTCAGCCAGTTGCGTTCAAGGCGAACGACGCTTATTTGATTGGTTTGTTTGTCACGTACCAGCATTTTCGCTTTAATCCCGTTATTCTTCAGGGATTCCATAAGCCGGCTGGCGGCCACGGCTGCCCCGCCGATACGTTCGGATGTATTAATGATCAATACTCTCATGTGCCTGAATGTTTTGGCAAAAGTAGCGGTTTTCTGTGAGAATTCGTATAAAGTCGTGGATTATTTGTACTTTTGCGGCACTATATTAAATAGGTTTTGACATGAAAAAAGTTCTGTTTTTGGGCTTGGGTTATATTGGCCTTCCTACGGCGGCAGTTGCTGCAACCCACGGTTATCAGGTGATTGGAGTAGACGTAAATCCGGTGGTGGTAGATACCATCAATCAAGGGCGGATACATATCGTGGAGCCCGATTTGGCTAAAGTAGTGAAGGAAGCGGTTTGCAACGGCGCCCTCCGGGCAACGACGAAACCCGAGCAGGCGGATGCTTTCTTTGTGGTAGTGCCTACCCCTTTCAAGCAGAACCACCGGGCGGATATCACGTATGTGGAGTCCGCGACGCGTTCGGTAATTCCTTTTCTTAAGGAGGGAGATTTGTTTGTCATCGAGTCTACCTCCCCGGTGTTTACTACCGAACGGATGGCGGAGGTCATCTATAAAGAACGTCCGGAACTGAAAGATAAACTGTACATAGCCTATTGTCCCGAACGGGTGTTGCCCGGAAACACGCTTTACGAGTTGGTGCACAACGACCGGGTGATCGGTGGTATCAATCCGGAATCTACCGGGAAAGCAATCGAATTTTATTCCGCTTTTGTGAAGGGAACACTCCACCGAACCAATGCCCGCACGGCCGAGATGTGCAAGCTGACCGAGAACTCTTCGCGCGACTCCCAGATTGCTTTTGCCAATGAACTTTCCATGATCTGCGACAAGGCGGGCGTAAATGTATGGGAGCTGATAGAACTGGCCAATAAGCATCCACGCGTCAATATTCTGCAACCGGGATGTGGAGTGGGCGGACACTGTATTGCGGTGGACCCTTGGTTCATCGTTTCCGATTATCCGGAACAGGCGCAGCTCATCAAGCGTGCCCGCGAAACAAACGATTACAAGGCGGACTGGTGTGCCAACAAGGTGATGGAGGCCTGCCAGGCCTTTGTGGAAAAGAACGACCGGGAACCGGTGGTGGCTTGCATGGGGTTAGCTTTCAAACCCAACATCGATGACCTGCGGGAATCCCCTGCCAAATATATCGCTTCCCGTATCATCTCCGAATCGAGAGCGGATGTGCTGATTGTGGAGCCGAATATTACTTCGCACCCCAGCTTCCACCTCACCGATTACCGGGAAGCATATGCGAAAGCTGATATTGTGGTGTGGCTTGTTCGCCACGCTCCTTTTGTGGAGATGCCGCGTGCAAAGGATAAATTGGAGTTGGACTTCTGCGGGGTAAGAAAGTAAAGATGAAGAAAATTCTATTAGTGTTCGGTACTCGCCCCGAAGCCATCAAGATGGCACCGTTGGTGAAAGAGTTTCAGAAGGATACAGAGCATTTCGAAACAAAAGTATGTGTAACGGCACAGCATCGGCAGATGCTCGACCAAGTGTTGGAAGTGTTTGGCATTACGCCCGATTATGACCTGAACATCATGGCTCCCAATCAGGACTTATACGACATTACCTCGAAAGTGCTGTTAGGGCTGCGGGACGTATTGAAGGATTTTGCGCCCGATGTGGTGCTGGTGCACGGCGATACTACCACCTCGATGGCGGCTTCATTGGCTGCCTTTTACCGGCAGATTGCAGTGGCGCATGTGGAAGCGGGGCTGCGCACATACGACATGCTGTCGCCCTGGCCCGAGGAGATGAACCGCCAGGTGACGGACCGCATCTGCACGTATTATTTTGCGCCTACCGGGCAATCCCGGCAGAATCTTCTGCGGGAGAACATAGAAGAGAAGAAAATCTTCGTTACCGGCAATACGGTGATAGACGCTTTGCTGATGGCGGTCGACATCATTGCTACGAAGACGGGGATGGAAGAACAGATACATAAGGAGATCCAAGAGAAAGGTTACACTGTGGGCGAACGTGATTATATCCTCGTTACCGGCCACCGCCGTGAGAATTTCGGCGAAGGGTTCCTGCACATCTGTAAGGCTATCAGGGAGTTGGCTTCGCAGTATCCCGATATAGATATCGTCTACCCTGTGCATCTGAACCCGAATGTGCAGAAACCGGTTTATGAGCTGCTGTCCGGACTGGATAACGTTTTTCTGATCTCTCCGCTGGACTACCTGCCCTTTATTTATGCCATGCAGCACTCCATCTTGTTGCTGACCGATAGCGGGGGTGTACAGGAAGAGGCGCCTTCGTTGGGTAAACCGGTGCTTGTGATGCGCAACACCACCGAACGGCCCGAAGCGGTGGAAGCTGGAACAGTGAAACTGGTGGGCACGGATGCCGAGACCATTGTGGGCAACGTAGTGGAATTGTTGCGTAACAAAGAACTTTACAAGCGTATGTCCGAGACGCACAATCCTTACGGTGATGGTCAGGCTTGCGAAAGAATCGTGAACGCTCTCAAGTAGCGTGCACTGACTGTTTCGATATTTATCTTTTCACGAATGATCCGTTCGGATTCTTTTCCCATCTTTTTGCATAGTGCAGGAGAAGAGAACAATTCGCTGATCTTTTCGGCCAGACTGTCCGCATCACCCTCTTTGAAAAAGAAGCCGTTCTTGCCATCGATCACTAGGTCACGTTCTGTGCCGTCACATACCGAGCAGAGCACCGGCATGCCGTAGGTCATGGCGTCGTTGATGGAAAGTCCGCCCATACCGGCCAGTACATATACGGTAGATTCGTTCATGTAAGCACCCAGCTTTTCCGGGTCGTAGACTGCGCCGATGAACCGGATGGAATCTGTCAACCCCGATTCGGCTGCTTGTTGTTTCAGATGTTTTAGTTCCGGTCCGTCGCCGACAATCACCAACTCGGCATCGGGGAAAGAGTGGATCGTCCGGTGGAAAGCGTTGATCAGTAAATCCACCCGTTTCCATTTCACTAAGCGTCCGATGTGTAGAAGCCGCCTTTCGGAGGGCGGGAGCAACGGGGTGGAGTTTACTACGGTTTCTTTTTCTTTCAATAAGGCTTCCGTATCTGTGGAGTTGTACGTGACGTGTATCTGTTCTTTTTTTACTCCGTAAGAGGGGAGGATCTCGTAGGCCACTGTAGAGTAGTTCAATGTTCCTGCCGTCCGGGCGTAGCAGTATTTACGAATCCGGGCTGTGAACCATTGTTTCAGATAGAACCCTGGACCGGTGCTAAGCAGGCGCATATTCTCGTCGTACATCGGGTTGGCACGGAAGTATTCTTTTATTTTTCCATAGGGTGGGGTTTGGAAGGGGATCTCCCGGATTACCAGTTGGGTGTTGCACTCTTTCATTACCCGCCGGAGCTTGGGCTGAAAGAATATTTGCAGGAAGTAGGGCCAGCCCATGACAAGTATGTCGGGCTTTTCTTTGCGTACGATGTCCGGCAATGCGGGATAAGCGCTTTTGCCGTAGAACATCTTTTTCTCCTCTGTCGTGAGGTGCTTATAGGTACCGCCTTCCACCATTTTTACTCCCTTGCCGATGGTGGCGTTTCCTTTTTGGGGAGTGACTACGGTGATTTCTACTCCTTTAGTGCACAGCTTGTTGAGCATGGCGCTGAGGTAATGCGGTATTCCTCCGAAGGTATAAAGTACTTTCATTATTGTAGATAATTAGCGTTTCTCAGTTTGCTTTGTTTCCGGAACTTTCTGACTTCGGCAGTTCGTTTCAGCAATCGTGTAGTTATGATGACGTATGTACCAGCCGTTTTTGCTTTTCCTTTGACAAGAGCTATTAAGGATTTTTTGACACATGCCAGTACGCTGTAGCCAAATGCTTTCTTAAAAGAATAATTAATATTGGCATATTCCGTCAGATGGTAGATTTGTTCGGAACGTAGGAAGACCTCATGGCTGATTGTCCTGTTTTCACGGTCGTGGCAACCGAATACTTTAGGGGAATAGCCGATGAGATAACCGTGATGTTTGATGCGATTAGCGTAGTCCACGTCTTCGCCGTAATGATAGAAAAGTGGAGAAAAACCACCTACGGTTCGCAACACATTGCACGGAATCATCCAGAAAGCGGCATTGACGAAAGGCAGAGGGATGAGTCCGGACTGTCCGTTTGTTTCTTGCCGGATTTTCAGTTCTTGCTTTTTCACCTCTTCCAGATTGTTGAGATTGGAGTAACCGGCAAAGCCTTGTTCCAACTTCTCTCCCGAACCGGTCAGATGTATGGGCGAGAGAATGCCGTAGCGGGGATGGCTCCGACTTAGTTCACTCAGTTCTCCAAGTACTTTGGCATCGATCCAGGCGTCTTGGTTCAAGAGGAAAACAGCATCGTATCCTTCTTTTAGGGCGATTTTCATGCCGATGTTGTTGGCGCGTCCGAAACCGAGATTCTCTTTGCTTTTGATAAGGCGGACTTCGGGATAACGGCTCTCGATGAGTGAAACGGTACGGTCTTGCGAAGCATTGTCTATCACAACGACATCCGCTTGCTGCTCGGATTGGCGAAGGCTGTTCAGGCAACGGTCTATCCAGCGTTCAAAGTTATAGGATACGATGATGACTAATATTTTCATGAAATTTCCTGTTTTCGTTCTGTTTCAATGGTTTTAACGAGAGAGTCCGATGCACCGCTTACCACTTTCCGGCAAAACATCTTGCCGGATTGTTGCAGTGCGCTCCAATCTTCCAAAGTCAGCACTTTGATGGATTTCCCATATATAATATAATGTAGGGGTGTCAGGGCAGAGAGTCCTGTATATCCTCCTTCAACGGATAATGCGCGGGCGGCAAAGGGAGAATTGAATACAAGCGTCTGTATGCACAATTCGCTGGGTACGAAACTTGTTTTGAAATAACGTACCAACTCTTTTTCGGTACAAAGTTTTTCATAAACATATTGTGCGCAAGGCAGGGTGATACCCCAATAATCCGAGCCGCAATATATGTCACTTTCCTTATTGCCTATCCGTACGATAGGGGCTTTTCGTATGGGAAGCCACTTCATCAGGTGGCGTGATGCCACAATAAATTTATTCTTTAGCCAAAGATTCTCCCATTTCAGGTCGCGGAAAAAGTGATAGTACACTATTTTGGCGATTTGCCGTTTGTCGGCGGAGCGGGTCAGGTTCATTCCCATGATAAATTCCGTATCCCGATGTTCTTCAAAATACCGGTGGATTTTTCTGTTCGGCCATAAAGGGTAGTCTTGACCGCTTAAGCATACGATACGCGTATACTCTATGCCACTGCGTAGTACGGCAGCTAACAGCTCCTTCTGATATTCCACTTGTTCCCAGCCTCCCCAGCTCACCCAATGGCTTTGTACAAAGGTGACCTTGCCTTCCGGCAACAGTTCTTTGAATGGACGGCTGTCTGCTTTCCGGTCAATATGTACGTAGAAATCAGCATCTTCATCCAATGCTTTAATGAGACGCGACAGATGCGGAGCATCTTTGTATGCTGAAATAATATAGGCGATCCGGCTCATTTCTTTTGTTTTTGAAAGATGGACTGATTGATGTCGTATAGATCCCGATGAGTACATAAGGCATATAGAGTGGCCAACAGCGCTGTATACAGCTTTTTTTGAAAAGGAAATATGCGCATGGCGATGAAGAATTCTCTTATAGCCAGCTTGTAGCGGTGCGCAAAGAAAGCGCCTACCATTCTTCCCTTGTGCCAGGAAGAAACGTAACGGCGTACTCCTTTTCTGTGGGCGGCAGTGCGGAGCAGTTCGTCGAACATCTGGTCGATCGGATTGTGCCACAGTATGGGACGTATCTTTTTCCCTTCGCTCGGATTGAGGTAGTAAATGGAAGTGGGATGCTTGGAATAAGCAATGTCACAAGTAGCGTGCAGCCGTGCCAGTGTGATGATATCCTCTCCGGCAGGGATACCGGTGGGAAATCCGCCGAAGGCTTCTATGCTCTGTTTCCGTACGGCATATGAACTCATGTGCAGGGGTGGATTGACGCCCGATGCCATCTCAAAGTAATTGTCAAGAATCGTATCCGTCTCGTCGAAGGCGAACCGGTCGGGTAGTACAGGGAGAAACGGTTTCTTGCCGGGGCGGCAGAAATAATAAGAAGTTCCGAATACTCCGCATCGGGGATATTTCTTTATCAGGCCGGCAATAATTTCCAGGTGATTGTCCGTCCATTGGTCGTCTGCATCCAGAAAAGCTACATATTCATATCGTGACTCGGAAATACCCTTGTTGCGGGCAGCCGATACTCCGGCGTTGGCTTGGCTGATGAGGCGTACCAACGGATAGTTTTTTTGCATTACCAGAGCAGCCCCATTGTCTGTAGAGCCGTCATCGATCACTAATATTTCTGCCGGAAGTACGGTTTGTGCCAATACCGAGTGGATGGAACGCTCTATATAGGCCGCTCCGTTATATAGCGGTATCACGACACTGATAGCGGCATGTGCCGGTTTTCCGCATTCTGTTTGGTTATTATTCCTTTCTTCCTGCTTCATATTATTTCTTTTTCCCAAGCAGTTTTTTGCCGATGAACTGAAGGCTTTCTTTGAAAATGGAGACACGGCTTCCCCACATCAGCAAGCAATAAAGTGCGGCACTGATTCCTATTTTGGCGGCAAACAAGAGATATAAGTTAGAAACTCCGCATGTCACATACCAGGTGATTGCCATTGTTGCCGATGCGATGATGGCAAACGGGAGTATGTCCTTCAGTGCCATCCAAAAGCTTAAGCGTATTTCTCTCCAGACAAAATACTGCCATATGGGTAACCAGAGAATATTGAGACAGACAAAACATTGTATCATTACGGCAATACCGTAAGGATAGCTCACAAGCATTGCAGTTAGTTGCAGCAGGCTCAATACGATGGTGTTCCACATGTAAATGTTGGATTTTCCCTTACTGATGACCAGATTGGAATACAGGGTGATGATGGGCATGAATGCCCCCCAGATACAGAGCATTTGCAGCATAGGGACACAAGGAAGCCATTTTTCCGTAATGGTGATAACGATAAATTCGCGGGCTATGAATGCCAGTCCCAACATGGCCGGAAAGGATAGGAATGCGGTAAAACGGAGCATTTTCCGCAGGACGCCCAACTGACGTGCCGGGTCATTGGAGACTTCTGTCAGGACGGGTTGTGCTACGCTGCTTACCGTACCGCTGATGAAAGAGTATCCCATAGTGTTCCATTTGTTGGACTGGGTGTAGTAGCCCACTTCCTGTTCCGTGAAGAAACGGCCTAACAGGGTAGACAGAATGTTATTATTGGCTTGTGTAAAGATGTTGGTCACCAATATTTTGCTGCTGAAGCCGAACATCGATTTCAATGGACGGAAGTCAATGTGAAAGGTCGGTCTCCACGGAGAGAAGTACCAGAATGAGAGATTCACGACAGTGATAAATGTCAGGGTTTGTGTGGCTATGCCCCAATAAGACATTCCGTTGTATGCCATGAGGACGCCTACCGTCCCCGACAACAGCAATGCGGGTATCTGTGCCATTGTCTTCTGTTTTACCATCAGGTTCCGGAACAGATAAGCGTTGTGGGCTGTTGCCGTACTGGATATTAGGAAACCGAGAAAAACATAGCGTGCCAGCGGTGTGAGATCGGGATTGTTGTAAAAGTCGGCAATGAATGGGGCACAGAAAAAGAGAAGGATGTATATTCCGACTCCCGTGAGTGTGCTGAACCAGAATACGGCATTATAGTCTTCGTGGCTCACTTTCTGTTTATTGGCCAGTGCCACGGTAAACCCGCTTTCCTGCAACGTGCCGGCTATGGCGGAGAAAATAGCGAGCATGCCTATCATGCCATAGTCGGAAGCATCCAATAAACGGGCAAGGACTATTCCGAAGCCCAGATTCAACAACTGCTGTGCGCCGTTGCTGAACCCTCCCCAGAATAGTCCTTTCGCTGTTTTCTCTTTTAGTGATGATTCCCCCATGATAGTACGTCTGCTTTTTTGTTGGAATATCCGTTTGAGGCGCTTTACCGCTTACTTTACTTCGCTGCCGGGCTTCACTTCTTTCAATAGCGAAGTGACGGCCAGCGAGCCATCGTAATTTTCGGCAGAAAGAATCATGCCTTCACTTACCAGTCCGTTTTTGAACTGGCGCGGAGCCAGATTGGCGATGAACAACACCTGCTTACCTACCAATTCTTCCGGTTGATAATGCTGGGCGATACCGCTAACGATCGTACGGTTTTCTAAGCCGTCGGCGATCTTGAATTTCAGTAACTTCTTCATCTTGGGCACCATCTCGCATTCCAATACTGTACCTACGCGGATATCCAATTTTTCAAAATCATCGAATGAGATGACCGGCTTGATCGGGTTGGCTTTGTAATTGGAGGCCTCATTTGCTTTTTTGGTTGCAAGCAATTTGTCTACCTGTGCTTGGATGACATCGTCTTCTATCTTTTCGAACAGTAATTCGGGAGTTCCTAATTGATGTCCGGTAGGAAGCAAGTCTGTTTGTCCCAATTCTGCCCAATCGAAATTGTCCATGTTCAGCATCTTGCGAAGTTTGTCGCTGCTGAATGGCAGGAACGGTTCGAAAGCGATGGCAAGGTTGGCAACTAACTGTAAGGAGATATTCAGAATGGTAGCAACGCGTGTCATGTCGGTCTTTGCAAGTTTCCACGGTTCGGTATCTGCCAGATACTTGTTTCCGATGCGAGCCAGATTCATTGCTTCTTTCTGGGCATCACGGAACTTGAATACATCGAGCAACTTTTCTACTTCTGCTTTTACATCGGCAAATTCTTTCAGTGTTTCGCGGTCATAGTCCGTCAGCTCTCCCGCGGCAGGGACTACACTGTCAAAGTATTTTTTTGTAAGCTGCAGAGCCCGGTTTACGAAGTTGCCATACACGGCCACCAGCTCGTTGTTATTGCGTGCCTGGAAGTCTTTCCATGTGAAATCGTTATCTTTGGTTTCCGGTGCATTGGCGGTCAGTACATAGCGGAGCACGTCCTGCTTGCCGGGGAAGTCTTCCAGATATTCATGCAACCATACGGCCCAATTGCGCGAAGTGGAAATCTTATCGCCTTCAAGGTTGAGGAATTCGTTGCTCGGCACGTTGTCCGGCAGAATGTAACTGCCTTCGGCTTTCAGCATGGCCGGGAACACGATACAGTGGAATACGATGTTGTCCTTTCCGATAAAATGGATAAGACGCGTTTCAGGATCTTTCCACCAAGTTTCCCAAGTGTCGGGCAATAACTCTTTCGTGTTGGAGATATAGCCGATAGGAGCGTCGAACCATACATAGAGAACTTTCCCTTCGGCACCTTCTACCGGAACAGGAATCCCCCAGTCGAGGTCGCGGCTTACGGCACGTGGTTGCAGCCCCATGTCGAGCCAGCTTTTGCATTGTCCGTATACGTTAGGACGCCATTCCTTATGATCTTCCAGAATCCATTGGCGCAGCCATGTTTCATGCTTATCCAACGGGAGATACCAGTGGGTGGTTTCTTTCATCACCGGTTTGCTGCCACTGATGGCACTCTTCGGATTGATAAGGTCTGTCGGTGAAAGGGAAGTTCCGCACTTTTCGCATTGGTCGCCGTAAGCTCCTTCCGAATGGCAGTGCGGGCATTCGCCTGTGATATAGCGGTCGGCAAGGAACTGGTGCGCTTCTTCATCGTAGTATTGCTCTGACGTTTTTTCGATAAATTCTCCTTTATCATACAACTTCCTGAAGAAGTCTGAGGCCAGTGCATGGTGCGTTTTTGAGGAAGTACGGCTGTATACGTCGAATGAGATGCCGAACTCTTCAAAAGATTTCTTTATGAGGAAATGATAACGGTCTACTACATCTTGTGGAGTGATACCTTCTTTCTTGGCACGGATTGTGATAGGCACACCGTGTTCATCCGAACCGCCGATAAAGAGTACGTCTTCTTTTTTCAATCTCAGATAACGGACATAGATATCTGCCGGCACGTATACACCTGCCAGATGTCCGATATGAACAGGCCCGTTGGCATATGGCAGAGCCGAGGTCACTGTGGTTCTTTTAAAGTTCTTTTCCATTGATATAGGGATTATTTTTATGATTCTCTTATCATTAATAGCCCACAAAGGTAGGGAAATTCTTTTTTATTTCTTGTTTTTGCTGATAATAGAAATGTATTTAATACGTTTTTACTCTTCCGGGATACGAAATTCTTTTTGTGATCGTGATCAGGGAGTCAAATCGATGAAATAATGCCAGAGGAAAATAGTATCATTGGATATGTTTCTTTTATGGCAGGATGCAAACTTTTCGACGGATCCAAGCAATGAGACTTTGGCTAATTGTTCATCTTCTGTCCAATCTATGGACTCGTTTATGCTGTTTTGCGATTGATAAATCACCCAACCATTTACTTTTGAAAACCACTCTTCAATGGTTCGGCTTTGCACATACGCAAACATTCCGCACTCTTTGAGATGCTTTGAATGTTCTCCTTTTTTGAAACGTTCTATTCCGCCTCGTTCTCCATAAACGTATTCTTGATTGTTGGATGTCTCAGAGAAACGTTTAGCCTCAAACTCCATTATCGGAATAACCTTTGAATTTCTGGTATTGATATATACACCGATATCCGTTTCTCTTGTAGAGCTTGCTTGTGGCGGGTTTTTACTGAATTCATATGGCAGATACCCTCCGTTTTCACAATTGCATAAGTTGAAATGGCGGACTAAAAGGTTGCTAATCCAATTTTCCCTGACAGAATCTTTATTTTGATTATAGTAGTGTGGAAAATCTGCTATGTGATTGTCAATGAATGATACAATTTGTTCTACTTCGTGTTTGGGAGGAACTGATAAATCATTCGGTTGTGGCAATTGATATGAAGGCAAACTATCTTTGAACATTTTAGTAACGGGCTTTTATATAGTCTGCAAACACTTCATCGGCATCACGTAAGGCAATAGACGGAAGCCAATAGCGTAATTGCTTCGGTTTTATTAATATAATAGTATTTTTACCATACACTTTCATTATTTTCTGAATATGTGTGTGTGGGCGTTTGATATTTTTTTGAGGAATGACATTTTGTATATACTGTTCTAAATTGAAAACTTGTTCTTCTGATACAGTAAGCAACTCTTTGCCGTACTCAAAATGTATGGCAATGTAGTTTTCGGTATTTAATATTTTATAAGGTTGGAATTTTCCGTTATCAATTTGATAAACACTATTGAGCGTTTTACAAAAAACAGATGCGAATTTGGTTATGTCTGCATTTAGAACCGCTATTTCTTCTGTTTTTCTTTTATCAGCTATTTCTTCTATGATGATCTTTTCTGCCTCAGAGAATATGATATCGTTTTTGTTATGCGAATACGGAATCCTCATAATATCATCTTTGTTGATTGAAGTGGCTTTTCCAATCATGGCTCTTCCACTCGTTGCCAGAATATAGCTTCTTAGTAAACTATTGTTTTCTCTTAAATAATCATATAATGCGGATAACTCTGATTTATCATCTTGAGGCGCATGAATACCGATTATGCCGAATGGAAAAGTCAGGTATTTTTCCGAATAAGCAATTGGAATTCCTTGGTTGCCTGTTATCACTCTTATCAGAATATGCGGCCCTTCATAAATTTTCTTTTTTGTTTTTCTGGGTCTTTCGAAACGTTGAATCAGACATTCGTGGATTTGTTTTTCATCAATGCCGTTTTCGGTTAACGCTTCTACGGGGATAGTCTCTTTTCCGGTTATAAAATCGGCTTTATTGGATTTGTCGCCAATGATATATCCGATACCCACACACCAACCCTCTTTTCTTTCTTTTTCTTTTAAAAATTCTTTTAGAGTGGGCAAAGTGGACAATCTTTCAATGAGAGATGTAATTCGGCCTCCTCCTAATAAATGTGCTTTCCATGTGTATGGCTTAAAAATAGCATCATTTTTAGACATGAAGTGGAAATCGTAATAATCAAACTCTAAAAAAAGTTTATTTGCATTTGAGAAGGTGCGATTGGCTATCAGATGTAAAACAGGTTCTGAGTCCGGTCTTGATTTCTGTAAAAACACAGCTGCTGTTGACACGTTCTTTTTACCCCATAGTTTATCTGCCAGTTTGGTGAAATCAATAACTTGCAATAAATTGTATGTAGAAAAGACGTCTTCCTTGAATTTTAAGTCTTTTTGATACAATAACGGTCCGGATGGTTGAATCATAGAAAGTATTCCTCCCGCTTTTAGAAGTTTCATAGATTGTACTAAGAAGTGTAGTGCGGGATTTTCGTCCGGTATATCTATTTCTGTTTTATAACCAAACTGTTTTTCTAACTTTTTAAAATATTCCTTTCTGGCAGGTTCTTTATCATTTACAAACGGCAAGTTGAAAGGTGGATTTCCAATCACCAATGAAAAGTCATTGGGTGGATTTTCCGTTACATATTTAAAGAAGTTCTTTGTGATGATATTATTGTTCAGATCAGGAAATTTCAACTCTCCCCATGTCGGAGAATCCAGATTTACTTCATCTAAGATTGCAAGGGCCAGGCTGAAAATAGACAAACGAATGGCATCTTGCTCAATATCTACTCCATGAATGCTCTTTAATAATAAGTCTTTTAATACCGGTAGCGACGGTTTCTCCAGTTTGCCTGTTTTTTGCCATTGTTCATACCGCCACCATTGAACGATGCGTTTGTAGGCTTTAACCAAGAATATTCCGGAGCCACAACTTACATCGATCAGTTTAAAATCTTTTTGAGGAGATTGCAGAGGCATGCATTCGTCCACTAAAGTGGAGACGATCATTTCGGGTGTGTAAACGATGTCCTTGCTATCGGTCAATAGCTCTTCATATACAGAACTGATTACTTCTACCGGCAGGTGTGAGAATGAATATAGCCGCCAGAAAACATATTGATTGTTTTCTATATTGGCATCTAAATAGTTTGCCAGGTATTTGATTTCTGTTTTTCTAATGGATGTTCTCTCCTTTACTTCTTTTTCCTTGTCCCATTGAAATATCTTCCCATTGAAATCAGAAGCTAATTTATCTAATAAGTCAAGAAGTTTGCCTTGACGGATAACATCACAAAATCCGTTGCATTGGAAATGTTTTTGAAAGTAAGTACTTGCAAAGTACCCGCTCTGTGAATCTTCGTCCCGTTCTTCCAGATATTTTATAAGAAGACATTGAACCAGCAATTTTAAGGCTACGTGCTTGTCCAAACCGGATTCTTTTTGAAAACTGGCATATACCTCTTTAAGGCCACGGATTAAATCTTTTGTCGCCGATTGTTCAAATTGAAAATGATTTTTGTTTATTTCCTCTTCCCAAAATAGGCCATTATCAAAGCTTTGCGCATTAAAATTTCTAATGGCTTCTCCTGTTTTTATGATTATCTCTTGTGCATAATTTACCCTGTTGTAATCGGGTTTTTCTCTTGCGTCGAAAAAGCTCACAGATGACTTCTCGATGATGATGTATACAGGTACCTGATAACCATTCCACATATTTCTGTGTATGCGGTTTTTTTCTTGAGAGCTTAACGGTTTTAGGGTATAGTCAAAGATATATAGCTGTGGCACGGCGGCTCTGCTATCTTGGAAATAGCGGAAATACACAGCATCTGCACCGAATTTATTTTTTGCGGTTTCTAAGGCGAAAAGAATGTCTGGTGCGGATATGGCTTTTGAAAGACTTTCATAGTTTTGAGTCAATAACACTCCACTGGTTCCTTTTTCAGAAATAAAGGAAAAGTTGAGTTCTTGAATTTTTCTTTCAAAGTGGGCTATTGGCATACAAATTCTAATGTCTAAACTCTATTTTTCGGTAAAGATACTATTTTTCGGTATTGTTTTAAAATCATCGGACTTAAAACATGATATTTTTGTTGTATTACCGTTCTTTAAGAACTTGTCAATGAGAAAATCGTATGTCTGATTTTAACATTGTTAATTCCATTTTGCGGCATATTGTTTCTTCTGTTGCAAAACATTAATTCTTTGCCTGTAAAGATACGTATTCTTGTTGACAAAAAATTGTATTTAACACAGTATTAAATACGTATTCTTGCAGGCTAAGAATATAGATTCATTTACTTAGGAAATGAACAGTTAATGATTTGATATACAATGAACAATAGCATTTGCGACTACTTCCTTGTATCGGGCGGCCCTCATTGACTCGAAAAACGCTTCCTCCCTGTACTTGTCAAATTAACAACTTCAGTGCTACCCGGTCATCGTTTAATCATTACTGAAAAGAAACCCGTCATTGACAAATACATGCCGATGACGGGTTTCTTTTCAGTAATGGTTTCAGTAATGGTTGGCTTTCTGTTTGAGGCTCAATGATGATTTTATTGTTTCACAATCACTTTTTGTCCTTCAAGGAAGTAGACGCCCTCATCAAGGTCGGTCACCTGATTGATTCCTTCATTCACTTCTGCATTACGGAGCAACATGCCGTTTACACCATAAATTTCGATGGTACGTGTACAGTCCGATTCGATGTAAAGGATACCGTTTCGGCTGTATGCTTTCACGTTATCGATGGTTTCGCCCAGCGTTATGCGTATGTCGGTGGCACCACCGCCATTGTCACCGATACTGAACATGAGCGGCGCATTGAGCGACCCCGGTTTGTCTGTAACGTAAGCTTCGAACGGCTTTACGTCACGGCGATAACGTTCGAATACGCTACCGGTTGTCTCTTCCGTGTTGTATGGATCGATGTTCAGGGCATATACCTCCTGTGATTGTTCGACTGCTGTAAGCGTCGGGACAAAATTGAATTTCGGTCCTTCTACGATTGGCAGAACTTCGGGTGTGACAGGTATCCGGTAATCTTCGGCTATGAATTGCACCTCTCCGGTGATGTTATATTGCTCGTCATATTCCCGGTTGTTCGGCATGGCGATAATGTAAGGGGTATGTGCTTTTATCTGCTGACACGACTGGAATCCGTTTTCTCCCAGTTCGCGTAGCCAGAAACGGCGTGTACTTGCTCCTTCTGCGCCGAACGGCAGGAGCTCGGTACTTTTTGACTCGAACCATATGCGGCTGACATCGAATGGCAGTGTGATTGACTCCCATCCCTTGGATACGTTGCCACGTCCGGTTTCCAGACTGAACGTCTTGCGGAATATGGCTTTCTTCGCTTCAAATGCTTTCCAGCAATGGAACGGATATTTATCTGCTATTTCAATGTTCTCGGCCACCCCGTCGCGAATCACATTATACCATTTTTGAGGAACCTCTGTCTGTGCGGTGACATACATCAGGCAGTTTTTAGCATAACTGTTGAAAGCATCGTTTTCGATACGTGTTTTACTGTTCCATGTGATGGACATCAGGTTGGGGTTGGCATTGAAAGCAAAGGGTTCAACGGTGACTACTCCACTGCCTACGCTTACCGTACGCAGATTTTCACAATTACTGAAAGCATTGAGCCGTATGGTTTTTACTTTGTCGGGGATGACGATGTCCTTTACCTGTGTGCTTTTATAGAACGCATTCTTTCCGATGGTTTCCAGATTGTTCCCGAAACTGATGCTCCTTAATGAGTTCTCTTTATTTTCGGCACTGAATGCATAGGCGCCGATTGTGCGCAGACTGTTCGGCAATGCCACCCTGTTGATATTCGTTGAGTTGACAAAAGCGTAGTCGGCGATAGAGTCCATGCCTTCGGCGAAGGTCACATCGGTCAGTGTACCGCAATTGGCAAAGGCATAGGCGCCTATGGTTTTGGCGGGTATATGGATGCTTGCCAGCTTCGGGCAGTTGGAGAAGGCCCGTGTGCCAATGGAGTCGGTGGAAGCAAGAGTGACTTGTTCCAGTGCCGGGCAGTTGTAGAATGCTTCTGTTGCAATGTTCTTTTCGCCGCCTTCTTTCATGATGACGGTGGTTAATTTCGGGCTGGCTTGGAAAGCCTGTTTGCCGATCGATACCGAGCCGGCTGCTATTTCCACGCTTTGCAGTTCTTTGCAGTTGTAGAATGCTTGTGACCCTACGGTTTTTACCGATGCCGGGATGCGGATGTTTTGCAGCTTAGTTCCATAGAAAGCTTTTTCGGCAATAGTAGTCAGATTTTCGGGTAGTGTGATGTTTGTGATATTGGTATATCCGAATGCTTGAACGCCGATGCGTTTTACGTTTTTGCCGATGGTGATTTGGGTCAGATCCGTCCGGTTGTTGAAGGCGTAATCTTTGATCTCTTCCATATTTAGGGCTAAGTCTGTCAAGGCCGTACCGTAAAAAGCATTTTCGTGTATATCGGTTACTTTCTCCGGGATGCTGAGTTGTTTCAAGGCTGTGCAATAGCCGAAGCTATAAGCGTCCAGGGTCGTGACATTAGCTCCGATGGTAACATCGGTCAACGCCTTGCAATAATAGAACGTATTGCTTGGCAGTTTGGTGACACCGGTTCCTATTCTGACACTTTGTAGGGCGGAGAAACTGTTGAATATTCCTTCGGGAAGTGCCTTTATCCCGTTACCGAGAGTGACGGAGGTTAATTTGCTATTTAATCCGTTGAATACTCCGGTGACATCTGTTACTTGATCCGGGATGTTGAGCGATGCAATCTCTGTACCGTTGAACACATCGTGTTCCAGTTTACGCAGTTTTGCCGGCAAAGTGATTGCTTTCAGGCAGCGGCATTTTTGGAATGCGTATGTTGCAATGCTGTCTACTGCTTCACCAAGCGTGATATTACTTAATGTATCACAACTTGCGAAGGCATAGCTTCCTATACTTTTCACTTTGGCCGGGATGGTGATGCTTTCCAGTTTTTTGTCTCCGGCATTATAAAAGGCATATTCACCGATTTCTGTTAATTCCGGATTTAATTCGATCACCCGCAATGAGTCACAACCGTCGAAAGCTTTACTACCCACTTTACGAATGGAGGCAGGGAATCCGATGGAATCCAACTTAATACATCCGGCAAAGGCTTCTGTAGGGATCTCGTTGATGCTTTTGCTTAGAGTGAATTCAGTCAATTGTTTGTTTCCTTTGAAAGCGGCTTCGCCAATGGTTGTCACCTGATCGGGCAGGGTGAATTTCTCTAAGCCGGTATTATAAAATGCATTGGCTCCAATGGCAGCTAACTCTTTGCCGAACTTCACTTCTTTCAGATATTTTTTGTCTTTGAATAGGTTATCGGGGATGGCAGTAACTAAATCTCCAAAGGTCACTTTTTGAATGCTGGCGAATTTTCCGGCTGTGGCAATAATGGTTTCATTTTCATTGTTGATAGTGATATCTTTTACACTGTCGCAGGAATTGAAAGCATCTTCCTCTATGGCAGTCAATTGAGGAGTTAGAGTAATTGTTCGTAGACTATCGCAATTATTAAAAACGTAGTTAGGGATGATCGTTATGTTTTGAGGAAGTGTAAATGTACGAAGTCCGGAGTTGCTAAAGGCATAGTTCTCTATTTTATTAACACTTTCCGGAATGTAAATAGAAGCCAATTTACTACATCCGCTGAAAGCCGAATTTCCAATGGTTGTTAATGTTTCCGGCATGTTGATGGTTTGGAGTGATTTACAATTGGCGAAAGCAGAATTACCAATTGTTGTGACTTGGTTTCCTAAAACAACAGTTTCCAGGTTACTTTTATTGGAGAACCAATTACTTATATAGGTAAGTTTATCGTTGAGTTTTACATAACGAAGATTATTACATTCGTAAAAAGGGTCATAAGTAGATATTTCTTCAATTCCATCTCCTAAAATAAAACTTTCCAAGGCACTGCATCCATAAAAAACATATTGTCCTAAAGATGTGACTTTTGACGGAATAGTTATTGATTTCAAGGCTTTACAATCTCTGAATACTTGATTCCCTATACTTTCTAAACTGTCCGGTAACGTTATGCTTCGTAGGTTTTCACATCCTTGAAAAACTTGATCTTTAAGTATTCTTAAACTGTCGGGCATTTCAATCGTTCTTAAATTGTCGCATTCGTAGAATACTCCCCCCTCTATATTACGTAGTTTTTTAGGTAATACGATCTTCTCCAGTCCGGTACATCCATTAAAACAGAAACTTCCTATTGTTGTTATATTTTCCCCTAATATGACTTCTGTTAGATTTGTTTTACCTTGAAATATACTGCCGGTTAAATCTGTCAGGCCGTTTCCGATGACCACTTTCTTAAGGTTGCTACATCCCTCAAATGGGCCATAACCCGATATGCTCTTAACCTCGTTTCCGATAATTATTTCTTCGAGAGCACTGCAACCACTGAACACATATTGCCCAATAGATTCAGCTTTATCGGGAATTGTTATAGTAGTTAATGATTTACAGTTGTAGAATGCTCTATTTCCTATCTCTCCGGTTAAACTGTCTGCCAGTATTATGCTTTGCAAATTTTCGCATCCTTCAAAAGCCTGATCCTTAAGTGTTCTTAGGCTATCTGGCATTTCAATCGTTCTTAAATTGCTACATCCAAGGAATGCAGCCCCGTTGATGTTACGTAGTTTTTTAGGCAATGTAATCTTTTCTAATCCAGTGCATCCCATAAAACAACTGCTTCCTATTGTTGTTATATTTTCTCCTAATATGACTTCTGTTAGGTTCGTTTTGCCTTGGAATATACTGCCGGTTAAATCTGTCAGGCCGTTGCCGATGACCACTTTCTTAAGATTACTACATCCCTCAAATGGGCCATAACCCGATATGCTTTTTACTCCGTTTCCGATAATTATTTCTTCGAGAGCACTGCATTCATAGAATACATATTGTTCGATAGATTCAACTCTATCCGGAATCGTTATGGCTTTTAATGACGCACAATCATTAAAAGCTCTTATGCCGATAGTTCGTAGAGTGGATGGGAGGACGATATTTTGTAAAGAACTACACTTGTAAAAAGCATTAGAATTTATGTCTGTCAATCCTTCGGGCAATACGATACTTTGTAGCCATTCACTCTCTTGGAGTGCCGCAGAATTGATTGTCAATGTTCCTTTTGGCAATATCAACGTTACCCATGTATTCTTTTGGAATTGCGTATTGATGCTGTTGTTTATAAATGAGGCATCCAATAAGTCCAGCGTCTTGACAGCTGTTAGGTTTTGCTTGATGAAAGCGATATCTGTATCATTAATAACGCCTGTCAGCTTAAGATTGTTGATTTTTGCATAATCGCTCGCTGATACTTGATTGCTGAGGTTCCCTGGACTTGTCACAGCGATGCTTGTTATATCGCTTGTACAATTGGCCCGCAAGGAAACCTCCCGTGTGCCTCCATTGGTTACTATGATAGCTTTGGCTTCAATCAGTCCTTCGGCTGTTACAGTGACGGTGAAAGGGATTGTGCGTGTCTCCAATGCTGGAATATTCTTTTCATAATCTCCTATGGAGAAAATGGTATTGTCGGTTGTTACTTTCGTTATGTTTAGTTGTTCACTACCGATATTGCGGACATTCAGGTTGACCGTTGTCGGTGCATTTTTTACTACATTTCCGAAGTAAAGTTGGGTCTCGCATACAGGGTAAGCGACGCCCGGCATTATGAATGATGTTGGCGACATATAGATATTTTTCACATAGCCGCGATCATCTCCGGTGGTAGCGGAACTACTGTTTTTGTAGCTCCATTTCAAAGTATGCACACCCGTTTTTAGATCATAACTATAAGGGGTATAGTTGGATATAATGCCGGATATATTAGTTACTTGCTTGTTGTCCACATAAAATATCAGTTGGTCGCCATTGACAGACCAGTCGAAAGAAACCGTAGCATCAAATGATAGGTTGAACGTTGTACTGAACCCTACTTCAGAGTTCGCTTCTTTATTACTGCTGGTCACAACCCCGTTTCCCGCAGTTGTCCACGGGGCAGTGGTAGATTCCTGTTCAAAGGTCAGTGGGAAAGAGCCTTCTTTCAGCGCATTGGTGGCAAAAGTGTCATCGTTTGCTTGTGTTCCGTTTATGGCAGCGTAGGTGCTCAGACCTGCCAGGCATATCATACATATATATAAGAATATCTTTTTCATATTACTTTTCTGTTTCGAGGGTTATTTATCCGGATTACCCATATCTCCATCACCCGGTACGGGGTCGATGGCGGTGGTGAATGAGGTGATATTAGAGAGAGTTGTGCCTTGTGAATTTGTGGCAAAAGCACGTACATAGTAAGTGGTACTTGATTTCAGGTCGCTCATGTTCAGAACCATCTGGTCTCCTGTGCCTTCGATGGCTTTTACTTGGTCGTTTTCGCCCGGTTCGTGGTTGGTGCTGCTCCAATAAAAACCTTTCCGTGTGATTTCCTGGTTTCCGTTACTGCTGATACGTGCAGTGACTTTAGCTGTGGTGATTGCCACGTCTGTCACGGAGATATTTCCGAAAGTCGGCTTATTGACGGCATCCGTGGTGAATTGTGCATGGCTATTGTAGGTCACTCCCGCTTCGTTGACGGCATATGCACGTACGTAATAGGTCTTTCCGGGCGTTAAGCCGGTGAGGGTGTGGTTGAGGGCGGTTACGTTGCCTTCAATGTCTTGGTGGGTGTTTTTATCCATATCCGGCTGACTCGTTTCGGTGCTCCAGCAGAAACCTTTCCGGCTGATGGTGCCGTTACCTGCCGAGTAGATCGTGGCGGTAAGTACTGCGCTGTTGATGGTGACGCCTGAGACATTTGTACTATACAGGCCGGGAGCGGTGATTTGAGTGGTGGTGAAACTTTCGCTGCTGCTATATCCCGTACCTACGCTGTTGGTTGCAAAAGCGCGTATGTAATAGAGGGTACCGTGATTCAGCCCGAGCAGTTGCTGCGTGAAGTCGTTGCCTTCAACACTGATCACTTTATCAGAGGTTGTCGGGTTGGGATTCGTTGTACTATAACAGAACCCTTTTCCTGTGACCGGAGAATTATTGTCATTGATAATACTGCTACGCACATAGGCCGAGGTGGTATTGATGGCCGAAATATACGGAATGTCCAACGTGGGTTCGGAAATAGTTACAGTGGTGAAGCTTCCGGCCTGAGAATATCCCGTTCCTGCTTCATTGGTGGCGTAAGCCGTCACGTAGTACGGAGTACCGGGGTTTAGTCCGGTAAATTCATGTAGAAATTCCGTGCCTGTCATCTGTATTTTTTCGCATCCTTGCATGTCCAATCGAGGATTCTGTACGGAGGTGCTCCAGCAGAATCCGCGTTCGGTCACGGTACCGTTGCCGTTGCTGAGCAGTGTGCAGTTGACGCTTGCGCCATCTGTTTTGGGTGTGGAGATGACGAGTGCATCCAGTCGGGGCACTGTGAGCTCCATGGTTTTAAATTCTTTGACGTTCGAGTATCCGGTTCCTTTTTCGTTGACGGCATAGGCTGTCACGTAATAGGTGGTTCCCGGTGTCAGTTCTTCTAACATGTACTTGAAGTCGTCGCCTTCTATTGCTTTATGTTCGCATCCTTCCGTGCCTGTTTGCGGATTGTGTACGGATGCACTCCAACAGAATCCCTGTTCGGTGATTGTACCGCCTCCGTTGCTGGCTATGGCGGCACTGAGGTCGGCTGTTTTGGTAGTAAACGTAGGGGTGGTGATCGTAACTTCCGGCAGTATCACACTGGTGGTAGTGATGGTGACAGCATTGCCGTATCCGGTTCCTTTTCCGTTGGTTGCATAAGCCCGGATATGATAAACGGTGCCTTCTTTGAGTTTATTGATTTCTCCTGCGAATACATTACTTTCTGTTAAAGGCATTTCTGTCTGTCCGTCGCAAGCACCAAGCATGGGGGTAGAGTTTGTACTGCTCCAGCAGAATCCTCGGGAGGTTACGGCAGAAGTTCCGGCATCGGTCACTTCGGCGGTTACTACGGCATAATTACCGCGTACAGTTGGCTCGTCGTATGTGCGTACGGTTGGCTTTTCCGAATTCTCGGTGCGGATAACGGTTGTTTTGCCGTATCCTACGATGCCTTCGTTGTTCATGGCAAAAGCCCGTATGGTATAGTCGGTAGAGGCGCTCAAATTGCTGATGGTGACTACGAAATCGGTTTCGCCTTCGGGTACGGCCACATTGTTGTCTCCCAATTTAGGGTCGCCTTCGGTTCCTTTGACGTAGCAGACACCTCGCAGTTCGATGCTTTCTGCCCCGCTGGAGATGACCTCGCTTGCGACCGTGATACTTTGATTGTCTTTGGTTCGGAGGGTTATTGCATCCAGTTCGGGCGCATTGTTGGCAACTGTGGCAAACTGCAGAATTTCCGGACTGATGACAGTGGTGTTGCCGCAGGTGATGAAAAGGCAGTAAAAATAGTTCGTTCCCGGAATGAGTTCTTCCAATTGTACTTTTACTTCACCGGATGTTTGCTCTACAAGCACTTTGATTACATCTTTGTCACCCAATGCTTTACTTTCGAGCAGAGTCTTGTTGATGGAGTAGAGGAAGCCGCATTCGGTAATTTCCAGATCGTTTTCTCCGATATTCCCTTTCAGTATGGCGCTTTTGCGTTTAATGTCATCTTGCGGTACTACTTGGATCTCCATTTTCGGGGCAATCCAAGTGGGTTCTGTATCTTTTTCACAACCTCCTGTCAGCCAGATAAAGCACAGGATGGCGATGGTTCGTATGAGTCGTTTCATATCGTTTGAAGTGATTTATGTTATTCTTAGAAAATAATACCTACACCGGCGGTGACCTGGTGCTGTTTGAAATTGATTGTGTTGAATCCTGCTGAAAGCAGGAACCCTTTCAGGCGCAGGATAGCCCCTATTTCTGCCGCTACTCCGGATGCGGAGTGATCGGTGTTTTTATACCAGTTGTCTTCCGTGTCGGCTTCGAGCCAGGCAAAAGTGCGGTTACCGTATCCTACGCCGGCATAGCCGTAAAGTGGTTTAGCCAGACGGCGCATATATCCGGCTGTAATGCAGAGGTAGGATTTCTCTGTTCTTCCCGGTTCGTAGATGATGGAGGCGCCTTCGGTGGTCTTTTGGTTATCGTCACATTCACCTACGGTTTTGATCGAGTTGAAGTCACTCCTGAAAGCGGCATAGAATCCGTTGGTGCGTGTAAAACCGATCATGCCGCCGAAGGAGGTTTGCCCGCCACCGCCAAATCCTGCCTGTACCATAATGAGCGTGTTCATCGGAACTTTCGGTTTGATGGTGGATATCATGTGGAAGGTAGGGCGTACGGTTTCTCCGGCGGTTACATTCAGCACGGTGTCTATCGGGAAGTATGTTTGTTTCTCGATACGCACTTTATATTCCTTGATCCCCATGCGGTCACTGCGGTAGGGAGTTTTTCCTACCCGTACGCTGTCGATGTATACGTCGGCATCCTGCTCGGGCAGTGAGAAGATTTCCATGTAACCGAATTTGGGTTTTAATGCAACGCTTTTGGTGACCGGAGTATTACCTAACTTGATGACACCGGCATCGGGCTGATACATCGGTGCTTCCACCCGATAGGTGTGTTCTCCTTTCGGCATGGTTGCGTTGAAAAGTCCGTTTTCCACAGGTACCGGTTCTTCGTCAATGTAAACATTGGCTGTGGCCGGCTCGGGGCGGACTACGAGAAATTGCATGTTACTTTCCGCCACGGGCTTGTTCTGGTCGTCGCTTGTGTTGAGTACCATCTCGTATACGGTTGCCTTTTCGATGATGTCCGGATAGAAATAGTTGCGCAGAATTCCCAGTTTGTCATGCAGGATTGAGATGCGTCGTGCACCACGGGGGACATAAACCCACACTTCTCCTGTCTTGTTTTCGCGGGCTGTAATGCCTAAGGCATCGGGCTCGAACATAAGGTCTTTTTCGTTGGTCACGATGCGTATCAACGCACATATTTCTCCGTTTTGATCCCGTTTCGGTGCTGTGATACGGGCGGTGATGTCGTTTTCCATCCGATTAAAGGAAGTTACCGTAATTTTACTCTGTTGGGCCGATAGAATACTCGGACATAAGAACAACAGAAAATAAAAAAGTAAAAACAGATGTTTGAAATTGTTTTGATTCATGTAATAATTGTTTGTTTGCGACAGTCTCCTTTCGCAATCATCCCTAATTTTTTAGAAGTATGGAGACTTTTATATTATTAATACTTCGCCTACAAATGTAGTTAATAAAACAGAAATAAGAAGCATTCATTCTTAAAAAAAATAGTTGCATGCCTTATTTCCTTTTACTTGTTTTTGTTTTGTAACGGTTTACAGTGACAAAATTTATATTAGTGTGCTGTTATTTATTTGTTTAATTTGTGTGACGATTGTGCTTTTGACGGATTTTAACAATATGATGATGCTCCGATGGAGCCTTAACTGTACTGTTGCATTGCACATGTCCCCTTGTACAATAGCTAAAAAGCCTTGGTGGCAAGCATTACGGAGCGGAAGAGCTTGCGATATTGCGGAAGGGCTTCGGTGATTGGCACTGCAGAACGGAGAGATTTTTGAAAATGGGAGTCTATGTTCATAACCGGAAGATATGGATTATATGGGAGGAAATATATCTTCCTTATTTAATTCTTTACAGATTGTATAACTGTTATTGTATGTTGACAGTAGTCAATTTATCTATTGGTAGTTGTCGGCTTATCCGTTGACTACTGTCAATCGATCAGTTGATGATTGCCGACGGGGAATTATATTTAAAACTTTCTTCCCCTCCCTTCCGCACTTAAATGCCGATGAATAACGAAAAGCGGGAGGGGGAAAGGGGAAATGAATTTCCATGTTTTAAGTTGCTTATGTTTTTGGGAAATACTATATTTGTGCATTAATAACCGAATAATATACAATCGTATGATTACAACACAGTTGCTCCGTCCGGAGAGCATCGTCGTCGTGGGTGCATCGAATAATGTGCATAAACCGGGCGGTGCTATATTAAAGAATCTTATCAATGGTGGTTATCGTGGTGAACTTCGTGCCGTCAACCCGAAGGAGACGGAAGTGCAGGGGATTCCTTCTTTTGCCGATGCCAAAGACATACCCGATACCGATTTGGCGATTCTTGCCATTCCGGCGGCGTTGTGTCCGGATGTGGTAGAAGCGTTGGCGAGCGGAAAGCAAACGAAGGCATTTATCATTCTCTCTGCCGGTTTTGGCGAAGAGACGCACGAAGGTGCACTGCTCGAAGAACGGATTCTGGCAACGGTGAATACATACGGTGCTTCGCTGATCGGGCCGAACTGCATCGGGTTGATGAACACGTGGCATCACAGCGTATTCAGTCAGCCTATTCCGCAATTGAGCTTGCAGGGAGTAGATTTGATTTCCAGTTCCGGTGCAACGGCAGTCTTTATTTTGGAGAGTGCGGTGACAAAAGGATTGCAGTTCAATTCTGTCTGGTCAGTAGGCAATGCGAAGCAGATCGGTGTGGAAGATGTGTTGGAATATATGGATAATACATTTGATCCGGAAAAGGATTCACGGATTAAATTGCTTTATATCGAGAGTATCGGTGATCCCGACCGTTTGCTGTTTCATGCTTCGTCGTTGATCAAGAAAGGCTGTAAGATTGCTGCCATCAAAGCGGGAAGTTCCGAAAGCGGGAGCCGTGCGGCCTCTTCGCATACGGGGGCTATTGCCAGTTCCGACTCTGCTGTCGAGGCTCTGTTCCGTAAAGCAGGTATCGTGCGTTGTTTCTCCCGTGAAGAGTTGACCACGGTAGGCTGCGTTTTCACGTTACCGGAATTGCGGGGGAAGAATTTTGCTATTATTACGCACGCCGGCGGTCCCGGGGTGATGTTGACCGATGCTCTGAGCAAAGGCGGACTGAATGTTCCCCGGTTGGAAGGCCCGTTGGCAGATGAATTAAAATCCCGCCTTTATCCCGGTGCTGCCGTTGGCAATCCGATTGATATCTTAGCTACCGGTACTCCCGAGCATTTGCGGCTTTGCATCGATTATTGTGAAGAGAAGTTTGAGAATATAGATGCGATGATGGCTATTTTCGGTACTCCGGGCCTGGTTACTATGTTTGAAATGTATGATGTGCTACATGAAAAGATGCAGACTTGCCGTAAACCGATTTTTCCGATTCTTCCTTCTATCAATACGGCAGGAGCCGAGGTTGCCGCTTTTCTGGCAAAAGGGCATGTGAACTTTGCTGATGAGGTGACATTGGGTACGGCCTTGTCGAGGATAGTGAATGCCCCGCAACCGGCCACCAATGAAATAGAGCTTTTCGGTGTGGATGTACCTCGTATCAGGCGTATCATCGACTCTATCCCCGAAGATGGTTATATCGCCCCCCATTATGTGCAGGCATTGCTGCATTCCGCCGGTATTCCGCTTGTCGATGAGTTTGTTTCCGGCAATAAAGAAGAGGTGGTTGCTTTTGCACGCCGTTGTGGATTCCCGGTAGTGGCAAAGGTTGTCGGTCCGGTACACAAATCCGATGTGGGAGGAGTGGTACTGAACATAAAAGGCGAGCAGCATCTCGCTTTGGAGTTCGATCGGATGATGCAGATTCCCGAGGCACATGCCATTATGGTTCAACCCATGCTGAAAGGTACGGAACTCTTTATCGGTGCAAAATATGAAGAGAAATTCGGACACGTTGTACTTTGTGGTTTAGGAGGTATTTTTGTTGAAGTTTTGAAGGATGTTTCTTCCGGTCTTGCCCCGTTGTCTTATGAAGAGGCTTATTCTATGATCCATTCTCTCCGTGCCTATAAGATTATTCAGGGAACCCGTGGGCAGAAAGGGGTAAATGAAGATAAATTTGCCGAGATCATCGTCCGTCTTTCCACCCTGCTACGTTTTGCCACGGAGATCAAGGAGATGGATATCAATCCGCTATTGGCTACGGAGAAAGAGGTGATAGCGGTGGATGCGCGGATAAGAATCGAAAAAGAAAGATGAAGAGAGGGGAGAATTCTCCCTTCTTTTCACCCTCCCCAATTCTCCCTGTCCAGATTCCGATAGCTGATGGCTTCGGCCAGGTGAGCGGAGAGTATTTGTTCACTGCCTTCCAGATCGGCAATGGTGCGTGATACTTTTAATATGCGGTCGTAGGCGCGGGCGGAGAGGTTGAGCCGGTTCATGGCATTTTTTAGTAAAGTCAGGCCTTTGTTGTCAGGTTGGGCATATTGGGCAAGCAGTTTGCTCGTCATTTGTGCATTGCAATAAATGCCTGGTTGGTCGGCAAAACGGGTATCCTGTATTTGTCGGGCTTTGATAACCCGTTTACGAATTTCTGAGCTTGGCTCGGCAGGATGGTTGTTGGCCATCTCTTCAAAAGGAACCGGCACAATTTCTATTTGTATGTCGATACGATCCAGTAAAGGCCCTGATATTTTATTCAGATATTTCTGCACTTGCCCCGGAGAACAGACACAGGCTTTTGTGGGGTGATTATAATATCCGCAAGGACATGGATTCATAGAAGCGATCAGTGTGAAACTCGCCGGATAATCAATGCTGCATCTTACCCGGGATATAGAGATGCGGCGATCTTCCAACGGTTGACGCAATACTTCCAATACACTGCGTTGGAATTCCGGAAGTTCATCTAAAAAGAGTACGCCGTTATGGGCAAGGCTGATCTCACCCGGTTGTGGAAAATTTCCACCGCCAACCATAGCTGATTGCGAAATCGTATGATGGGGGTTACGAAACGGACGTTTTGTAATCAGTGAGGTGTCTCGGCTCAGTTTTCCGGCTACGGAATGTATTTTGGTGGTCTCCAGACTTTCACCGAGAGACAGAGGCGGCAGGATGGACGGCAAACGTTTGGCCATCATGGATTTCCCGCTTCCGGGTGCTCCGATCATAAGAAGATTATGCCCGCCGGCCGCCGCCACTTCTAATGCTCTTTTTACATTTTCCTGCCCCTTGACATCTGCAAAGTCGTATTCAAACTCTTCCTGGCGGGTATAGAACTCTTCCCGTGTATTGACGATCGTGGGCTGTAACTCGCATTTCCCGTTGAAAAATTCGATGACCTCTTTGATATTCGTAACTCCGTATACGTTCAGGTTATTGACGACTGCCGCTTCACGGGCATTCTGCAGGGGAACGATCAGTCCGTCGAATTTCTCTTCCCGTGCTTTGATAGCTATGGGAAGTGCCCCTTTGATCGGTTGTATGCTACCGTCGAGACTTAGTTCTCCCATGAGTAAATAATGGGGCAGTTTCTCGGAAGAGATGGTTTCATTGGCAGCAAGGATGCCTATGGCAAGCGGGAGGTCGTAGGCCGAACCTTCTTTACGAATATCTGCTGGTGCCATGTTGATGACTATATTGCTGGTGGGCATTTTGTACCCGGTCACTTGCAGGGCGGAGATGATACGTTGATGGCTCTCTTTTACGGCAGAGTCGGGCAGACCTACCAGATAGAACATGCAACCTCTTGAGCTGTTTACTTCGATGGTGATAAGGGTTGCGTTTATACCTTGTACGGCCGCTCCGAATACTTTTATGAGCATGTTTTTCTTAGTAATTTAAGGGCAATTATTTCTTTTCGTTTTTCTTTAGCACTTCTTCCACTTTGTGGCTTAGGCTGTCTGCCGGGATATCTCTTGCAAGTATTCTTCCGCTCGGGGATACGAGTATGCTGACAGGCAGCTTCTGAACGGCGTATTGTTTGGCTGTTTCCATGTCCCATCCGGTGAAGGTACATACCTGTTCCCAGTTTAATGTGTCTTGTTTGATTTTGTTTTTCCAGGCTTTCTTGTCTATATCGAGTGAAATGCCGAGTATCCCGAAATCTTTGCTCTTCTTGTATTTGGCGTTTATCTTGCGCAGTTCGACATTTGTGGAGTCACAGTCTTCGCACCAGGATGCCCAGAAGTTGATAAGCAGATACTTATCTTTAAATTGCCCTGTGCGGGTTATTTTTTCTCCTTTTTCATTGGGGATACTGAAGAATGGCGCTGCTTTGTCTTTATTTACTTTTTCCAGTTGGCCGATATATTCTGTAAGTTGTCCGATACGAGGTTTGTCCTGTAAGATTCCGGCCATGATGTTGATAAGCTCTTTAATTTTATCGAAATCGGGGTTTTCTTTCTGAACAAAATATTTGTCGAGCAGATAGATACTGGCAAAAGAAAAGTTGTGTTGGCGGATAAATGTTTCGGCTTTTTCTTCAAGTGCTTTATCCGACGGGGTGTCAAGCTCTTGCAGGCTGGCTTGAAAAGCGGAAAACTCTTCGTTATAGATGTTACCGTTGATGTTCAGGCAGCTCAGATTATTTACGTTTCCTGCTATTTTTATTTTATTCTTTTTATCAAGGAAAATGGGGTATTCCGTATTTTTTTTAAATAATAATACGGCAGAAGTAATGGTATCTATTTTGAGGGAATGAGAGAACTTGTCTCCTTTTACGCAGATAGTATCTATCTGTTCGTAAAGTCCGTCCACCCCATACAGATAGATCGTGTCATTACCCAGTCCTTTAATTTCTCCGGTGATACTTGTTGTGTCGGCTTCCTTTTTGCAGCCTGTCATGCAGAGTATCAGAATGAGCAGAATATTAATCTTCTTCATTTTCCATTTCTTTTCTGCGAAAGTACGTGTTTTTACAGATAAAAAAAAGAATTGCCCGCCATTTGTCTGGCGGGCAACTCTCTTTTTTATTATTACGTATAAGATATTATCTTATTTGATAATGTTCATGAAGTCTGAATTTGTGAAATATTTAGCAAATTCAAGATCTGTTGCAGCTTTCTTTGCCAAAGAAGAATCTTTAGCAACAGCGTTCTTCAAGCTGCTTGTCAACATAGACTGATTGTTAGTTCTTGCACCCAGAACAGCCATCAGATAATCTGTATAAGCATCCGGCTTTTCAATGTTAGCCAAAGTGTTTTTAGCTTTGTTGTAGTCTTTAGCCAAGATCTGAGCAAGTGCGGCACTGTTAGTCTTAGCATCACCGAATGAGTTTACTGCTCTTTCATACTGACCTTGTGCGATATACAGGTTACCCAATGTTTCGCCTAATTCTTTAGCACCGGCAGCTTTGCCTAAGTATGCTTCAGCAGCATTCTTGTCACCTTTAGCCAAAGCAACAAGACCGAGGTTCATGTTTACTTCAGGAGCAGCCTGAACGTTTGCAGCTTTCTTCAGGTAAGATTCTGCTTTGTCGATGTTACCGGCTTGATAAGCTAATTTACCGAGGTTGTTGAATGCGCGGTAATCGTTCGGGAACAGCTCAGTAGCTTTTGTATAGATAACTTCTTTCTTACCGTTGTCGTTAGTCAGAGTTGCGGCATACAACAGTTCTTCCAGTGTCAGTTCTTTCGGATTAGAAGCAGCCAAAGAAGCGATTTCGTCGTCAGACTTACCGATGATTTCATAGTTCAAAGTCAAACGAGAACGACGCAGTTGCGGCAGGATTTCGTCAGCCAAAGTTTTGTAAACAGAAGAGATGTTTTTGATTTCCTGTTCTCTTTGTTCAGGATCCTGATACATAGACAATACGCGAAGGATCAGTTCTTTGTCCTGGATGTTTGATTTAGAAACCAATTCCTGGAAACCTTCCCAGTCCTGAGCAGTATATTTTGAATCGATAGGAGCGTCCACTTTTGCTTTCTTCAAGTCTTTGCTCAACATTTTAGTAGTGTTGCTTTCACGATTTTCAGCCAAACCTGTGTTCAGTTTCACACCACCGTCAGGAGATGCATAAGCAGATACCTCGATGTTGCTGATCTTCTTGTTGGCAGCTTCGTTTACTTCAGCTACTTCCTTATTGAATTCTTTAGCAGTCTTCAATTCGCTTGCACGGATGTTAGCCTGTTGGATAAGGAACATGATGTTCGCATTGTGCTTTTCTTTGATGATACGTTGGAAAGCGTCGTCACCGTTAGCAGGATTGGCACTTTGCAGTGTGTTTTCAACCAATTCGGATGTCGAGATCACACCATCAGCAATTTTAACGGCAGGAATAGCAACAGTTTTGTTACCGATCTTTGCGTTGAATTCAAGATACAATTCAGACTTAGCCATTTCAGGAACATAGTCGAATGAAGTCTTCATTGTGTAGTTTCCACCTACTTTGTAAGAAATAGTTTGGTCGTTACCTTCCACTTTTTCGCCTTGGAATACAGCTGGCTGACCTTTAGCTTCGCCGCCGTTCCATCTCAGAACCGGAGTTACTTCTACAACCGCTTTCTTGTTGAAATACTTTTCAGGGAATTTTCCATTGATGGTTACGGGAACCTTACCAGCTACTGCCTCCAGCACTTGCGGAGTCGTAGTGAAGTAATCAGATGATAATTCACCCATTTTCTTGTTACATGACGATAATGCAACAACCAATGCCATAAGTAAAGGCAAATACAGCTTCTTAATCATTTTAGGTATAATTTAAATGTTTGTAATTGAAATATTCGTCTATTCGTTCACACATCTTTTCCCATTTAACCTGGAAAAAGTAACGCAAAGATATTAAATCTTAAGATATATATATAAACAAGGTATTGTTTTTATTATAATTTAATGAAATCAGCCTTTCTTTTCTTGTCGATATTTAATATTACGCGGGTGATGTTCTATTATTTCACTCCGCAACATGTTCCGGTCGATGTGGGTATATATTTCGGTGGTGGCAATGGATTCGTGTCCGAGCATACACTGGATGGCACGGAGATTGGCCCCTCCTTCCAGCAGATGAGTGGCGAAAGAGTGGCGAAAAGTGTGCGGACTGATGTTCTTGGTGATACCTGCGGTCTGTGCCAATTCCTTGATGAGATGGAACACCATGATGCGTGATATGTTTTTACCCCATCGTGCCAGAAAAACATAGTCTTCGTATTCTTTTTTTATTTTTCCACGGTTACGGTCTGTGAAATAGAGTTTAATTTCTTTAATGGCTCTTGGGGAGATGGGGACTAACCGTTGTTTGCTTCCTTTGCCTTCCACCTTTATGAAACCTTCGTCGAAATAGAGATCGGAGAGTTTCAGATTCGTCAGTTCCGATACACGCAGACCGCAACTGTACAGTGTTTCAAGGATCGCCCGGTTGCGTTGGCCTTCGTTTTTACTCAGATCGATGGCGGCGATGATGGAGTCGATCTCTTCTACGGTAAGTACTTCCGGTAACTTTAAACCGATTTTAGGCCCTTCGAGCAATTCGCTCGGGTCGGCTTCCAGATAATCTGCCATAATCAGGAAATGAAAAAAAGATTTAATGCCCGAGATGATCCGTGCTTGCGAACGCGGATGAATGCCGATGTCGTGCAGTCCGGCGGAGAAACGTTCCAGATCGTCCAGGCATACATCTGATATCTCTATATTTTCTGATTGTAGAAAATTAAGCAGTTTATCCAGATCGGTCATATAAGCATCCAACGTGTTTTTGGATAAAGACTTTTCCAGTTTCAGATATTGTTGGTACTTCCTGATTATCAGAGCCGCCGTATCCTTCTTTTCTGTTTTTTCGTTTACTTTCATTTCTTTTTTCTACCTTTGCCCCGCGAAGACAGGTTGCCCCTCGGCAAAATACAAATAAATTTGCTACTGCATTCGGTTTACGCTATCTTTGCATCTTGAAATAATGTTCTCGGGACAAAGGTATTAAAATTAGTAGGATTGTGTTATGAGGATACAAATTATTAATGGCCCCAATATTAATCTGCTGGGCAAACGTGAACCTTCCATATACGGAAGTGTTACATTTGAAGACTATCTGACCGGTCTTCGTGAAACGTATAAGGATATAGAGATTAACTATTTTCAATCTAACATTGAGGGAGAAATGATTGATTGCATCCAACAGGCCGGATTTGAAGCGGATGGTATCATTCTGAATGCGGGAGCTTACACGCATACGTCTATTGCATTGCAGGATGCTATTCGTTCGGTGACGGCTCCGGTGATAGAGGTACATATCTCTAACGTGCACAGTCGCGAAGCGTTTCGTCACGTTTCCATGATTGCCTGTGCGTGCAAAGGGGTTATCTGTGGTTTCGGACTCGATTCGTACCGGCTGGCGCTTGAGGCTCTGAAAGGATGCGCCGGTGAATAATGTGCCGATGTGTTCATGAAAGGTATGTGCTAATGCCATAATGGTAAAGAATATAATAAAATAAGTATAGATAAATATAATTAATGTGTGAATATGCCGAACGGTAATCGGCCTATGAATGCATTAACAAATTAAACAATTATTCAAGATGTTGCTGAAACAGACCAAAATCGTAGCTTCCATCTCAGACAGGCGCTGTGATGTAGACTTTATAAAACAGTTGTTCGATGCCGGAATGAACGTTGTTCGTATGAATACGGCTCATGCCAGCCGTGAGGGTTTCGAGGCATTGATTGCCAATGTGCGTGCCGTTTCAAATCGCATTGCTATCCTGATGGATACCAAAGGTCCGGAAGTGCGGACTACCGCGAATGCGGAGCCGATTCCTTACCAGATCGGTGAAAGGGTGAAGATTGTCGGTAACCCCGATTTGGAAACGACGCGTGAGTGCATTGCCGTTTCATACCCCAATTTTGTGCGCGATCTCAATGTAGGTGGAACCATTCTTATCGATGACGGTGATCTGGAACTTCGGGTGATCGATAAAACGGACGACTATCTGATATGTGAAGTTCAGAATGAAGCAACTTTGGGTAGCCGTAAAAGTGTGAATGTGCCGGGTGTGCGTATCAACTTGCCTTCGTTGACGGAAAAAGACCGTAACAATATATTGTATGCCATTGAAAAGGATATTGATTTTATCGCCCATTCGTTTGTCCGTAACAGGCAGGATGTGCTCGATATCCGTGAAATACTTGATGCGCATAACAGTGATATTAAAATTATCGCCAAAATTGAAAATCAGGAGGGAGTGGATAATATTGACGAGATACTTGAAGTGGCCGATGGTGTTATGGTAGCGCGTGGTGACTTGGGTATCGAGGTGCCGCAGGAACGTATTCCGGGCATCCAGCGTACGCTTATCCGCAAATGTGTATTGGCTAAGAAACCGGTCATCGTGGCTACGCAGATGCTGCATACGATGATTAATAATCCGCGTCCGACTCGTGCGGAGGTTACTGATATCGCCAATGCCATCTATTATCGTACGGATGCCTTGATGCTGAGTGGTGAAACTGCTTATGGGAAATATCCGGTGGAAGCCGTGAAAACCATGACGAAAATTGCTGCACAGGCGGAAAAGGATAAGTTGGAAGAAAACGATATCCGCATTCCGTTGAATGAGAATAGCAATGACGTGACGGCTTTCTTGGCAAAGCAGGCTGTGAAAGCAACGGCGAAATTGAAGATGCGCGCCATCATTACCGATAGTTATAGTGGACGTACGGCCCGTAATCTGGCTGCTTTCCGTGGTAAATACCCTGTATTGGCTATTTGTTACAAAGAGAAAACGATGCGTCATCTGGCTCTTTCCTATGGTGTGGAAGCGATTTATATGCCGGAGTTGGCAAACGGACAGGAGTACTATTTCGCAGCTTTGCGCCGTTTGCTGAAAGAGGGACGTTTGCAGCCTGCCGATATGGTAGGTTACTTGAGTAGCGGTAAAGCCGGTACGCAGACTTCTTTCCTTGAGATCAACGTTGTGGAAGATGCGTTGAAGCATGCGGAGGAAACGGTACTGCCTAATAAAAACAGATATTTGTAATTTGAGATTGGACGATTTACGATTGAAAGAACTATTGTCTTGTGATAGCAGTGTAATTTCAATCGTAAATCGTAAATTGTCCAATCGTCAATCCTTCCACTTGTATAGTCTTGATTTCACTGATGTATGGAAACTATTGATGAATATATCTTGCGTCATATTGACGACGAAGGTGATTACCTGAAGGCGTTGTATCGGGATACTCATGTCAAGTTGCTTCGTCCCCGTATGGCTTCCGGGCACTTGCAAGGGAGGATGCTGAAAATGTTTGTCGAGATGATCCGTCCCCGGCAGATACTTGAGATAGGAACTTATAGCGGATATTCGGCTCTTTGCCTTGCCGAAGGCTTGAGTGAGGGAGGAATGCTTCATACATTTGAGATTAATGACGAGCAGGAGGACTTTACCCGCCCTTGGTTGGAGAAGTCCGCTTATGCTGATAAGATAAAGTTTTATATCGGTGACGCTCTTGAATTGGTGCCGAAGTTGGGCATTACGTTCGATCTTGCTTTTGTAGACGGGGACAAGCGTAAGTATATCGAATATTATGAGATGACACTTGCCCATCTTTCTACGGGTGGTTATATTATTGCAGATAATACATTGTGGGACGGCCACGTATTGGAGGAACATCCGCACAATAATGATTATCAGACTATCGGTATTAAGGCATTTAATGATCTGGTGGCTTGTGACCCTCGGGTGGAGAAAGTAATTCTTCCTTTGCGTGACGGACTGACGATTATCCGCAAGAAATAAAATCAATGGCAATTCTTTATGAATGGCCTAACTTCGGTAAATTATAATTTATCGTGTATCAATCAATATTTTTTTCCTCATAATATGCAGGAAAAACAGGGAATAATCGACAGCAACTACTGTCTAATTGGGTTTTGCTGTAAATTTTTGTTCCATCAAAATAATCAATATATTCATTCCAATTTGCTACTGTGAGATGTAAATCTTTGCAATTTTCAGAAACAAAATCTGCGTCTAAAATCAATTCACCGTTCCAATCACGATAAATCCGTAATCGAATTGTATCATCTTTAATATCTACTAATTCCAACCAATTTCCACCATCGCAACCACCTTTCCAAATAGCCGAAACAGGTACATTTGCAGGTCTTTCCCATTGTTCGCAAGGTCGCTTAAATAGCCAAATGATGAATAAAGCTATAATTATTATTGTTCCTACGAACAGATATAAAAATCTAATTCTCATTATTAATATTTTTTTCATCTTTTTTTATTACCTGTGCCCATTGTGGTAGTTTGAGTTTTTGCTTTGTATTGAACTCTTGCATTACTCTCTTCCTGATACTCATTAACAATATTTGCAGGACTATTGATTATGCTACTTGGTTTATCAACACTTTCATCTTGTGTAATAACATCTTCGGTAAAAGTTGCACAATTATGACTTATTATAGAATACTTTTGTCTCTCTGGGGCGTTATTTTCAACCATTTTACTTTTGGCGTAATCATTCATTTCTTTGAATTTATCACTTATAATATAAGCATCCTCTATATCGCCACCGTGTCCTGATTTCTTGGAAGCTGTTTCATAACTTTGTTCAAACTTTCGGTAGTAGGCTTTCCGTCTTTTCCTATGACTACATTTGGGACAGAAGCTGTTCTTACTAAACCCTTACTTTCTTTATCGTATCTACCGTATTCATAGTATTTTGTTAAACCTGTTTTATCATTAATCAACAATACCCCAGCGTGTCCTGTAAATGGAATACCGTTTGCCCTGTACTTTGGAAAAGTAATGTAAATTGCATCTCTGCCGTCAGGGTCAATCATATGTACTATAAAATATAAGCTGACGGCAACAATACTAAATATCTATTCTCGATTAATATTTTTTTCTTACTTTTATTTTATCTGTTTCTTTATAATTATATAAATAGCTATTATATATAAAATACATTGTACTATCTGTTTCTGTAAAATATATTGTATCATTTCGAATAATCGCTATTCCTTTTCTTTCGCCAATTGATATACCTGGCTCCGGGCTATATTCAATGGTATAGTAATTTCCTTTTTTATTGATATTGGAATATAATATGGTATATTTAATATTATCAATAAAAAACTCCCAACTATCTATACTGTTACGGTAGCTTATTTCAATATATTGTACAAAGAGAAAGTATAACAAGCAAGGAGATAGAAAAGCATTAATTATAAAAAAAATAGCGTAATATTTTTTGATAAAATAAAGTATGCCGGCAATAATTAAATTAGCTAAAAATATTTTGGGAATGATAAATAGCAAAGCAATGGATATACTATTATCAGGTTGGTAGTATAGTATTGCGGAACTAATGATTATTATATCAACAATTAATAGTATTGATAATGTTACAATGTGTTTTTTATTTAAAATAGTCTTCATTCTTTTTGTTTTTAATATGAAATAAATTCGCCATTAATAAACTTATAACGTCCCTTTTAAATATGAACTTCCGGTTATTCTCATCAACTCTTTTACTACATCAACATATTTTTGTTCAATCTTCATATACTCTTCAATTGTAAACAGTTCTCTATTGAACACTTTGTTGATATCACTTCGGCTTGTCCACTTTTTTGTGTAGTGCCCTTCTAAATCAAAGTACAATGGATTATATTTTACGATTTCATGTGCAGAAAATTGCCAGATCCCTCAAGTTCACATTTCATTTTATTCATAATTAATCTCCTATTCTGTTTAAATCTTTGTCATAAGTTCCGTTTCGGGTAATTCGATCGTTTAAATCTTCGATGGAATTTGCCTTCTTCCACATATTGTTTTCATGCTCATCTCTATTAGGTGAAATGTAACTATTTCCTTTGTGTCGCACTTGTTTAACTGGGCATTAGTATTGTTTTCCATTGTTATTTTTCAAATAATCATAAGCACATCTTGCTAATTTATAGCCCAGATACATTCCAAGCAGCAGGAAAAATAAATAAGACAATAGCAAAGGAATATCTTTACTTATAAAAAAACGATATATGGCCATTACAAGAAAATACCCCCAGAAAATTCGATTTACTATTATATTTGAATAATAGTAAAATCTATACAAATTTTTATTCTTCATTTTTCTTCTTATTTGATATTTGACAACTTATCAGTACTAACAGTAATATGAAATAAAACATACCATAGTGTTCGTCTATTAGTCCTAAATTTATATAGTCATCAAAAAATATTTTTTTGATGGTAAAAAGAAACGTCACATATACTGTTATGTTATTTACGTATTTCATTAGAATAATTTTATAAAATTATACCAAAAGCTGTTGTTATGTTGTTCTTCTTTCGGCTTTATCTCTGATTGTTTTGAAGGTTGTTGCGATATAGCTTCCTGTGGTTGTGTACTTTCCACAATAGATTCAATTGCTCCCGTGCCAGCTCCTATTACAGTTAATCCTATAGCTATCTTTGTTTTATTTCCACCATCATTAGGATCTCTTTTAGGGGCTGGATCTCCATTGGGCATATTTCCTGTTATATTTGCATCTATACTTTTAACAATATTGGCTTGATTCAAATCTAATTCTTCTTTATTCCTTTTATCTCTGTTTTTTTGATGTTGATACTCTGGAGTTATAGTTTGCTTTGTTTTTTCAAATACTACGTATGCTGTCACTGCTGAAAGAATGAATCTATTTTTTAGTGTATTTATTGTATTGTCAACGCTTTTATTTATTGCGTTTGCTAAATCTTGATCTGAAATTTTACTCGCAGGTGGATTGTAATAGATAGGTAATAGTGGTACAGGTATTGGTAGAGGAATTCCTTGTCGACCATCTGGATCTATTGCATTCATCGGATTCCCCATGTAATACGCATACGGGCTCCACGAGTAATACTTCTCTGCCAACGGATCCATCGAAATAAACCTTATTCCGTTGCTCGTATGAAACCTTTTCCCCGAGTCGTACATATTATATCCGTGCACGGTCAACTGTTCCTTGTCACAGAAATGCTTCGGTTGCAGGGCGTTCTGATCGAAACTGCGCCAGATGGTTCCGCCCGGTGTGTATTCCAATTGTTGCACTACTTTGCCGGGTTAGTCTGTTTACTCAACTATTAGGTTTGTAGCAGGAATAAAATCCCATCCGGTAATTTTTGACTCTAATAAATGCTTCATTAGACGCTCGCTGATGTAATCTTCACCATCAACAATACCAATATAGAAATAATCAAGATTCATGTCCCAAAACTCAGATGTCATAAATAAAGTATCAGCCGTTACACTGTTAAGTATACTTTTTTCTCCCATGATTTTTCTTCGAGTGAGAAATTCCTTCTTGGAATTGATAGACACAGATGCGCCTTTCGTAGAATAATTATATTTCGCAAAGGTGCTTTTCTTATAATCTACAAGATCTGAATAATCGCATTGGATATGAAACATATAATAATCGTATTTCACTTTTCGCAGATATAAATTCATTTCATAGAAGCGATGCGGACATAAGTTATATGTTTCCAAGATTTCTTTGGTTCTTGGACTAACTATTTCCAATTGTCCGCCAAAACCATTGCTTACTATATCCGTTAGTTTTGCTCTTCCAGACATTCTTATTCCACTTAAGTCTGGAATGTAATCCGGAAACTTTGTATATAGGTATTCATATAAATCAAATAGGGCATGAGGAGCGTTAGGATTATATTCCTTAATGAAACTATACGCTTGTGGGAAATCAGAACCTATTAATTTAGGATCTGAGGATGAACTTACTATATAATATTTTTTATTCATATATTCATATAATTAGAGTAATTGCCCAGAATATCTTGTAGTTTGTATTTTAATAATCGGTAAAGGCAAATATTGTATTATCTTGGGGTAAAGATATGTCTTTTTAAGCAGTTTTAGTCAGACGAAAGCACAAACTTGCAAAGACTATAAGCTAAGTATCAGTTGAACACTCATTATAGCAAATCTCCATTTCTTCTCGTATATAGTTTTCCGCTTCGTCTACACTCAAAACTTGTTTACCTTCCATGAAAATTATGATAGAAAACATTGTCGCAAGAGAACCGTTTTCATACCAGTAATTAACTTCTATTTCAGAAAAATAATCAAATTCATCATGACTTCTGTTCACAAAAGGGATATCATTACGAATAGATATATTCTGAAATCTTTCCTCCCATTCTTGTAATAGCTCATTTGTTATTTTTAGAATGGAATCTTCTATTGTAATTCGCTCATCTTTTTTCATTTCGCATTTATATTAGGATATTTAACCCATTCGTCAGGAAATTGTCTTGTATTTGCCTTTTCTCCTTTAGGCCGATTTTGAGGTACAAATATACTTACTTTTATTTTGTACCATAAGTAATCGGAAGAAGTATAAATCATGGATAGCATGTGTCTTTTATTGGTTTCTCAACGCGGATCTAAATATAAGCCGATTTTACGCATTTCTTCCCTTAAAATATCAATAGACATTTTAGTGTTAAAATACATATAGAACTCGCTTCCAAAATGGATTTCTAATTTATTCTTTAAATTAGTTAATGCAGTATAGGTATATTCTCGAAGATTTAAGCGGACCATTTTGTCAATGTCTTTTGGGTAGATTTTTTGCCTCTAACAAGTTCCATAAAATCATCGTATAGCACTCTGTCATATTGTGAAAAACGATTTTTTTTACTCTGCATTTGTCGAATAGAATATTTTGTATTCCATATCGTATCTCCTAAGTAAGACACTGTCAAATATTTGCAATTAGTCAATTCCATAACTTTAATTACGGCATCAACATATTTTTGCTCTGTCTCCAAATACTCATCTATGGTTACAAGATGTCCATCACAAATGTGGCCAACATCATCCATACCTACCCATTCATTCGTGGTATAATGTCCTTTTTCATTATAAAGTTCAGGTTTATATTTAACAATCGAATGAGCCGTATATCGCCACTCTTGTTCTTTTTCTCATTTTTCTCTGTCCATAATATCAATCTCCTATTCTGTTTAAGTTTTTATCATAAGTTCCGTTTCGAGTAACTCGATCGTTTAAATCTTTGACGGAATCTGCTTTTTTCCAGATACCGCCATTATGTCCGTCCTTATCCGGTGAAATGTAGTTATTCCCTTTATGCCGTACTTGTTTAACAGGATATTAGTATTGCTTTCCATTGTTATTTTTCAAATAGTCATACGCACATCTCGCTAATTTATACCCTAAATAAAGACCCAATAATAGAAAAAACATGTAGGATAAGAATATTGGTATATTTTTGTCTATGAAAAGGTGATATATTATTAGAAAAAGGAAATATCCCCAAAAAGTCCAATCTACTATTATGTTGGAATAATAATAGAGCTTGTATATTATTTTTTTTGTATTCATTATTTTAATATTTTATGAATTATAATTGTCTTTAATGTAAAAAATATCCAAGTAAAAAGGAAGCATTTACACTATAATATATAAATTGCCGGCAACGAATCTTATATAACCAACATGAATATTACAATTTTCTTTTTATTAAAGTTAGAATCAAGATACATATCAACAAAGTTAGTCCAAAATACGGATTTCGAAAAAATTTCGGAAGATAATCATATAGAAATAGTGAAGAAACAATCTTCACAAAAAGTATAAGATACAAAATATTTAGAATGTATCTTACATATTTACCACTGTTTATTAAAAATTTCATTTAAACTATTTGTTATTGGGGTTAATATAATATTGTCTTTTCCTGTCTCCTGTTCGGGCGTTTTTTTATTGACGGTCTCATTGAAATTATCTTTTTGGGGAATATTTGATTGGGATTGACTATTTAAAACGTTTTTATTCCAATCTTCTATTATAGCAGCTGCTTCACCAATAATTAACACGCTTTTACCTATCCCTTGTGGCCCTCTTTTAGGGGCTGGATCTCCATTGGGCATATTTCCTGTTATATTTGCATCTATACTCTTGGCAATGTTAGCTTGATTCAAGTCTAATTCTTCTTTATTCCTTTTATCTCTGTTTCTTTGATGTTGATACTCTGGAGTAACAGTTTGCTTTGTTTTTTCAAATACTACGTATGCTGTAGCTGCTGAAAGAATGAGTCCATTTTTTAGTGTATTTATTGTATTGTCAACGCTTTTATTTATCGCATTTGCTAAATCTTGATCTGAAATTTTACTCGCAGATGGGTTATAATAAATTGGCAGTGGCGGTACAGGTATTGGTAGAGGGATTCCTTGTCGACCATCAGGATCAATTATCCGCATAGGATTATCAAAGCAATATACATACTTATCTAATTCATAATCACCATGCTTCCATGTTCCATCTTTGTTTAATGCACTATTTTTATTATCCTCAAAATGGTCATGGTCTTGTTCCTTATATCCTTTTCCGGCATCAAACCTCTTTATTCCATTAGACGCCTGCCCTTTTTCAACATCTTTTTGTAGCTGATTTAAACTCTTTGCCTCACTATTCTCCCTCTGTATTGATTCAGCTTCTTAAAACAGCTTTCAAAAATAATGCTGAACAAAAGTGTGTAAAATGACTATTAATTTCTTTTTCGTGTTAAAACATATAAACTGTTCGCCAAAAGCAATTTTCTATATTATCAAATTCTTCATGATAATATACATTCATATTATAGTAGGAACTCATTCTATTCAAATATCTACAATCAGAATACAATATATCTTTCCATTCTCCCCTATAAAGACAAATGGACGGAGGGGTTATTACTCCTTCAAAACTGGCATTTGTCAGTCGTAGAGGTATACACTTCTTTTTAGAAGAAGGAGTTATCTCAAAAATAAGCATTACATTGATATCACTATAATACTTTTCCAAATAAGCTACGACAACCTTATAGATATTGAAAGAGTCAAAAATCCATGTTGCTTTATTTGTTTTATCGTAAAACGTATCAATGTGTCTATCAACACAGAAATTAGTTTTTGAATCTATTATATGATCTTCTTTTAACCACTCCTCTAAAACTAAGATACAATTATTTATTAATTTTCCATCCATTTTCCTTTAAATAATCTATTATTTTATTTGACAATTTATAATCACCTTCTTTCCAACTTCCATCTTTATTTAATGCACTATTATTATCAAAATGTACATGTTCTTGACCACCTTTTCCATGACTTTTATCAAAACGTTTCAAACCCATAGGAGCTTTTTTCTTAGTGATATCATTATTCAATTGGTTAATACTCTTCGCTTCGTTCTTTTTTCCTCTATTATACCCTGCATCTTGATTATTTTTCCCATTAGCCATTAAAACAACGCCTGTCCCTGCCGTAACAGCACCAGCTTCAATCAATACAGCCCCTGCTCCTGCTACCGGTAAACCACCAATAGCCAAAGCGCCTCCACTGCCAACGGTAGCTGTAGCCCCAACAACTACCGCACCTGTGCCAACAGCCATACTTGTTCCACCGGTTTTTATCATGCCTTCTCCAACTAAAACAGATGCATTGTCTATTCCTTGTAGTGCATCATTATAATCGGAAGGGTCATTGGGAGTATAAGCATCTCTTAAAGCGCCGCTTCCAGGTATTATGTTTGTGACAAGTCCTATTCCATATCCTGCAACAACATCCCAACCATCCTGACCATCAGGATCAATTATCCGCATAGGATTATCAAAGCAATATACATACGGGCTCCACGAGTAATACTTCTCCGCCAACGGATCTATCGAAATAAACCGTATTCCGTTGCTTGTATGAAACCTTTTTCCCGAATCGTACATATTATATCCGTGCACGGTCAACTGTTCCTTGCCGCAGAAATGCTTCGGCTGCAGGGCGTTCCGGTCTAAACTGCGCCAGATGGTCCCGCCCGGTGTGTATTCCAATTGCTGCACCACTTTGCCTGAAATGGCCGCCGCCGTTGTGCGCACGCTCCCTAAGTGATCTGTCACGAAGTAATAAGCGGTCATCTTGTCATATTGCGGTTCACATACATTTATATATCCGCATGGCAGGTCTATCCGGTTGATCATCCCGTCTTTAAGTAAAATGTCACCGTCCCTGATCTCCTCCGTGGTATGAATGGGGTCATTGAACTTTTGGACATTGTCGAGCAGATAAGACAATCCTGTGCTGTACGTTTTATGAACGGTCCGGATGCGTTTGCCATCTGCCATATAGCTCATCCGGGTGGTGTTTCCTGTCTTGTTTAAGAGAACGCTGTCCGGCAGATTCAGCCTGTTGAAATGTGAGTAATAGATGCCGCCCGGCAGATTACTCGTCTCGTTGCCGCTTGCGTCGTAGGTGTAGCAGTCTTTACCCTGACAACTTCCGTAGGCAAGATGGGCGTATTCGGCCGGAGTGGTGTAATCCGATAGTTTGTAGATGCCTGACGGCCGGTTTCCGTTATGAAATATCTCGATGTCGTTGACCACTTTTCCGTCGATCTTCTGATAGAATTCGTTGATGTTTCCCATCCGGTCGTAGCCCATCCTCTCTTGATACGAAAAGTTGCGGGAAGTGACTACCGTATCCTTGACATTATGCATAGTGCTCTCCTTGAGCCGGTTCAACTTGTCATATTGTAGCCGATAGGCATAGGCATTGTCCCCCTGCTTCACTTGTATGCCGGAAATTTGCCCGTTGAAGGGTCCGGAATTGGAAAAGCCGGAGGCCATTACTTTGTCATAATACAGGCGTTCGTAGAAGTTCCTGTTTTTGATCTGTTCCAATCGGCTGCGCGAATCGTACGAATAGCGGATAGTATCTTTTTTATCGATCAGTATCTTGTTGCGAACCCTGCCGAACTCGTCGTATTCATAGTTCAGCATATCCCCTGCCAATACAGCCTTGAAATGTTTGGAGGCCGGTTCATGGGTGACATAATAGAAGGATGTCCGAAGGCGATTGGAATGATCGTACAGGTTACTGATCCTTCTGTAACATTCCTCGTTTTGAGTTTTCCAGTAGGTATGGGTTTGGCTGATTTCGTCAAGAAAGCCGTAACTCTGATAAATACGGGTATTCAGTCTGCTTACGTTGTTGTATTTGTCCGTACGGGTGTTGCGCGCCCGATGGTCGTAATAGAACGCACACAATTCATATCCGGGCTCTTCCAGACAACTGACGTAACTTCCTGTCTGCAGGGAAGTACCGGGATACTCCCATTCGCGTGGCGGCTTCGTCACCCATCCTTGATAGTCAAGCTCTGACTCAAACATGGGAAGTGACAGGAAATCGTATGTATCGTAATAATAGGCTTTGGTTATGGTGGGTGGATACGGGTATATGATATTTTCCGAATAGCCGAATGAAGTGGGTGAAGTGTTCCCTGTATACTCCTCTTTTACGAGTTTGTCGGCATATGTCTGGATCATGTTATCAAGTGTGGATCCTTTGAATACTCCTTCGAGTATAATCCTGCCGAGTCCGTCGTATTTGTAGAAGGTCCATTCGTTGGACAAGCGTTGCCGGCCGTCTTGCCCGAGTACAGGGCGGTGGTCTCCATCATACACCGTATAATGCCAGTCCACTCCCGGAAGTTTGACTCCTACGCGATGGTTCCGGATGTCGTATTTGTATAGATAGGCATACTGTAAAAAAACATTGGCCTGAGCCGTGTAGTATGTTTGTGTCTGCTCGCTGTTCGGGAGTCCGTGGATTAGTGCCGGTGGTAGAACAGCGATCAGTTGGTCCCAATCGTTATAAACATAATATGTGTCACAGGGACCTTCGTCGCTCATGCGCCGTTCGAGCACGGGGCGGTTTTGCCCGTCGGAAAACACATAGCTTACATTGCCGTCCTCGTCCGTGGTCTTTACGCATGCAAGGCTTCCGTCCGGATATTTCCCTTTTCTTTCCAATCGGTCGCTGTAATGGGAATAGGGAGTGAAATGCCAGACAGATAGTTCGGCGACGGCATTCGTATTGAACAGGTATTCCTTGTGGACTCCCTTGTAGGAGGTATTCCGGCCGATTTCTCCTGTTACACGGTGATATGCGTCGGGTTCGTATTCATAGTCCACATAGTGGTCTCCTGCATCCGGAGATTCGATGAACTTTTTTCTTTCTTTATAAGCTCCGTCCGCTTCGTTAAAAGGGATGTAGCCCCATTCCCGTATCTTCCTTCCCAGCCCGTCATAGTCAATGAGGTTGGCCATATCGTTTCTCTGCGGGGTGAATGAGTGTTTCACCGTCTGGACCGGACGTCCTGCGGCATCGTAGTAGGAAGTGGATATCGATGAACTGTTTGTGTCCGGCACAGTGCCGGGAGGACATTCCGATCCGAAAGTATACGTACGGATATAGTTGTTTTGGGCAGGCAGAGCCATTGCCCAAAGCAAGAAAGACAACCAAAGGCAAATCCAACGGGGGATGAAACTACTTTTCGTTTGCATATTTGTATTCATTTTTCCGTAAGACATATTCTTTTCCGTTTTTATTTTCGATAATTTCGTCCAAGCGACCGAATTCGTCATAAGTATAGCGGGTGACAATCCCTCGGGGATCGGTTTCTGAAACGATTCCTACCAAAGGCTCATATTGGATTACCGTGACTTGCGAGCGGGGCAGTTTCGTCCTTAAGGAATGTAATATCTTCCAATCGGCATCCGAAGGTCTGGTTTTGTCGGCAATGGCGTCAAAATCCACACCGGCTTTTTGCACTTCGGTGATTGTGGCATTGGATATCTGGGCGATAATGTACTGATGGTGATAGCCCCGGACAAAAACGACCGTCTGCCCCATGCGGGTGGAGAGGGAGGTGTTACATCCTGATTTGTCGTAAGTCTGATAGGTTATCTCCGGTTTTTCTTTATTCAGATTTTCCCCTCCGTCAAAAGTAGGGTGGTCTTTCAGGATCTTTTCTCCATAAAATTCATATTCTTTCCACGGACTTAACATTTCGTTCTGGTAGTGAATGTGGCATACTTTTTTTGTACCGTAATAATCATCATTCACACAGATTTCTTCTTCGACGGGCGTAGATACATAGTTGTATTTTTCAACGGCATCCTTATAATAAGAGGTACTATAATCAATCGTATACGAGATATGATGCGAACGTTTTTTTTCCGATTCGGTGGTCGTTGTCTGTAGAATTTGATAATTACGCCAATGATAGTCATATTCCGTCTTTTTGGGATGGCAGATAGTCCGGCCGCCGACTGCGGCATAAAGGGTATCGAATACGACGGCAGGAGCAACATGGTACTGATCGATCCGATAATTGTAGGGCGGATAGCCTGTGGACACCTTGAATCCTAACAGATAATCGGGCAATTGTTCACACTTATACTGGGTGACTGTTTTTTGCTTCAAAGTAGTCCCGTTAGAGTAAACCCGATGCTCTAACAGCCGACCATTCAAGGGCATTATGGATCCGGGATCCTGCATCCCATGAGGCTCTTTCTCCTTTTCGTTATAGTAGACATCGGTTTCTACGATTTTTTCATTTTGAAATTCTTCGGTTGTGGTAACTTCTGTGTATCCCATGAAATAGTTATTGTAGGGGTTTTCCAAAGGTACCAGGGAATTTGAATTATATTCCAGAAAGGTATAATAGCCGATGGGGTGGGAAGAGTCTGAATAGCTATACAGCATATTCTGTTTGATAATACTGAATTTGGATTCTCTGTTTAGTCGGCCGGATGGCAGGTTGCCGTAATCCCGATACGAATATTTTATTGTGCTGACCGGAGATTTTATTTCGGCAATGCGTATCCCTCCTACCTTTTTTTCACTGGCTTTGAAGTTGCCATAATAGATGGAAGTCGACACAGTGAGCTTGGCCGGATATTCTGACTGGAGCTTTAGCCGGTATGTGCCTCTTTTACATGGTAGTTTAAATTCAAACATATACCGGTTGGTTGATGATGCCGGACTTTTTATTGCATCATCAGGAATCCCCCAAAGTGTATAAGATGGAGAAAATGTGATTAATGGGTGTGCTCTTTCCTCTTCCTTGTAGTCAATATTATTGTATGATGTATCACCTTCGTAAATACAGGAAAATACAATGTAACCATTATTATAAGGCATATCGATGGTGACAGTTTTAGATACGTCATCCATTTCTTTTACGTAATAGCCCTCTATGGGGGGAGTGGAAATGTCAGGTATCCAATCTACCCTGTCAATAACTGTATTATTTTCATATTTAAATTCGGTACGTCCGCCGGTCGGAGACGTAAAGGCCGTCAGGATACCTATTTTGGCATGCTCTGTAGGGAGTTTCTTTTCGTCCGGATATAAGGAGAATGTTGCGCCTTTCTTTATTAAAAGCCCGTCAGCAACCGGACCTGCTTCGGAGTATTTGTATTTATAAACATCAAAGGGTATGACTGCAGGGCTGTAAGGTATCCAGGGAGATGAGTCGTTAAAGTATCCCCAGGCATCACAACTGTAGCAATTTTTCTGTGGAAGCGGTTCCTGCTCATCATATTCCATTTGATATATTTGTTGTTTTTTGCCCGTGCCTTTTATGGCTAATGAAACCAGTTTCAGACGTGATCTTAAGAAATCCGGTTGTGAGATTTCATTGCCAAATAGATCTTTTCCTCGGAAATAGGAATAATTGAACGAAAAAGTACGTAATGGCCGGGATGCATCTTTTTGATATAATTCGATTGAGCCGAGTGGATATGCTCCATTTCCTCCTTTATAAGGATGGCAACGGATATCCAGTCTCTTTTGAGCGGCCGGCAAGAATTTCAAATACCCGTTCTTCCAACGTATAGTTTTTATACGGGGTTGTCTGTCAGTATATTGCATACTGACGGTTACACTTTTATCAACGGGCATTGCATTAATGTATTGATTATAAGCATTGGTGTTATTTGTAAAGAAACACTTGGAATCTTTGATATTAATATGTTGTTCCGTCAGATATAAAGGGCTTAAGTAAGCATTCCGCTCAGTGGTATAGTCAAAGTAGATGGTATCTTTGGTCGGGTATTCAATGCGGCTGAGATACCAGGAACTCACAATCCCCGGTTCAGTGAAGCTGGGGGTCCTGTCTTTGTTCGGATCCAAATCGGGACTTGCATTTCCGGAATAAGTTTCCGAGTATTTCCTTACGTATTCTGTGACACTAAAAATGTATTTGATATTTTCGGATGTGGTTATTGTAAATCCGTTCGATAATGAATTCCCTATTTCGATGCGGAGGTTCTGTTCGGGGTTCGATACGATGAATTTGTCTTTCAGCTTGTTCTTTAAGGCCCCCCTGCGGAAATAGAATTTTCCGGAATACCCGTTAAAGTTATATTGAAAGATATCCGGTTCTATGCTTTGGGCGGTGCTACTTCCCTCATAAATATCACCTTCTATTTCTATATCTGCGGGATCATCCGATAAATACTTTACTACAGGAACCGGGTTGGTATGATTTGCGTAATAAAATTCGTCATCATTTCCACAAATAGATCGGGATATTGCCCCACCGGCAGACAGGCTCCAACCAAGTCCTACCCAACTGGCTTCTTGTGCTACTTTGATTCCGGAAGCATGATAATTCAAAGAAATAGGAAGAGAGTAATTACCTACTTGAATGGTATAAATCGGAATATTGACTGATGGAACTCCGGTGTATGTCGATACGGGAATTGCCTCATACTGCATGAGAGCATAGGCTTCGGGCGAAGGAACATAGTTTTTCATTAAATTAGCAACCTTTTGTCCGTATGATAGACTGAAAGAGGATAATATGAGCAGTAGTATTGATATGTATTTAAGCATCTTACAAATAATTTTATCGATTATTGTTTCTGTATCTTTTCTGTATGTAACTCTCCATTTATAAGAATGGCCAGTAGGTAAGTTCCCGGGATTAACGGAGAAAGGTCATAGTCGACCGTGTGAGCTCCTGACGGGAGGTCGGTAAGATGCTTGTGCCACAAGGTGGCTCCATTCGGAGAATATAAATAAAATTCTACCGTGGAAGTTTCTACTAAAAGATAGTTCACATGTAGTATCTGATTGGCTCCTATTGAATAATTATAGGTATGATTCTCATTTCCGATACCCTCGCGCTTACCGGGGGCATGCTTTGAGCGCAAACGCTCTTCCTGAAGAATCAGGTTGGTACGAATTTCTTGGTTGGATGCATCTTCGGACAAATAATTCTGATCGACAGAAGGAAAATAATAAGAGCGGTTGAAATGAGATCTGCTTCCTGAAGAATCAATGATTTTGTTCTGTACTGTTTCAAAGAGGGGATATCTGTATCCGGGTGCATACCATTGGTAAGTCGTTACTTCCCAAGTGACTTTGTCGTTTTGTAGCCGGTGGAGAAGAGAGTCTATTGAGTAGTGGGAAGTATCGCCGTTGGCATAAATGGAGGTGAAAGCGGACATTTGCTGTCCGATATGGGCGGTACTTCGTATTCGTAATACATTTTTTAAACTGTCACCGTCGGGTAGTAGCAAGGTTCCTTCCGCATCTGCCACATGGGTGATTTCCCCGTAGACCGTAATGGGAAGCATTTGGCTATATACTCCCTCTCCATAATAAAATGTATGGATAGAGTCTTTGTAAACTGTCGGATAAATTTGCCGTAACTCCGGTAATAGATAGTCAATATGCAAAGTGGGAGTCTGATAGCCTATGCAAAATAAAGAATCACCGGAAAACTTATACTTATAGCCGTTATCTCCTCCAAGACAAATCAGTGAGGAATCGATTTTACCGATAAAGCACTCTGTGTATTCGCTTCCTAAATGGATAAGTTCCCTAAAATCCCAAATGACATCTTTACCGGCCGGACCGGGAGCTTTGTACTGTAACTCTTGTTTTGCGATTATATCACCCGGACGAAATAATGAAGTTGATCCGTTCAATATATTTTGGGATTTACCCGTCAATATCTGAATGCAACAGATCAACAACAAAATATTTTTCTTAAGTTTCATAATATATTAAAGTATAATGATTATCATAATAGAATCACCACATCTTGCTTCAATTCACACAAAACAATAAGAAAAACAAAGGTTATATGACATTTGGCCTGTTCGTGATTCGGCTATACAACTTACTTGTTGCAAGTATTTTACAAAAATAGTAATTATATTTTTAATTGCAAGAAAAATGCATATTTATTTTATCTTTCCTAAGGATGAAATAATAAAGTTGATATTTTTCGTATATCTGGATCATTGGTGATCTTGATGCTTATTGAATATTCTTTTAGATAGGACAAATAATACCGGTTCGGTTTGCCGCAAAGATAGCTTTGTGAGTGTAATTCAATAATGAAAACTAAAAATAAGCTATAAATCATTATCCAAACGATATATTTCTGTAACTTTGTGTTCTATACAAGCAGGCTGGAATAGCCTTTGCAAATAGAAAAATTACGTTGAACAAACTAACATGTATATTTATGGAAACAACCCGTCAAAATAAAATATCCCGTTTGTTGCAGAAAGAATTGAGTGAAATATTCTTGCTTCAGACAAAGGCGATGACTGGTGTATTGGTATCGGTAAGCGCGGTACGTATCAGTCCCGATATGAGCATTGCACGTGTGTATCTTAGCATTTTCCCATCCGATAAGGGGGAGGAGATGGTGAAGAATATCAATAACAATATGAAATCTATCCGGTACGAACTCGGTACGCGTGTCCGTCATCAGCTACGTATCATCCCCGAATTGAAATTCTTTGTGGATGATTCATTGGATTATATCGAGAAAATAGACTCACTGCTTCAGAAGTGAATCTCCCTTTCTACATAGCCCGGCGTTATCTTTTTTCGAAAAAGAAGCACAATGCCATTAATATCATTTCCGGCATATCAGTATGCGGGGTGGCACTTGCTACGTTAGCGTTAGTCTGTACGCTTTCTGTTTTTAACGGTTTTCAGGATATGGTGGCCAGTTTTTTTACGGCTTTTGATCCGGAGCTGAAAATTACAGTTCGTGAAGGGAAAGTATTTGACGCACAGGACGAACGTATACAAGCGATCCGGGCTTTACCGGAGATTGCCGTGTTTACTGAAACCTTGGAGGAAAATGCGATGGTACAGTATAAAGACCGGCAGACGATGGCTGTAATAAAAGGGGTGGAAGATAATTTTGAGGAACTTACGGCTATCGATAGTATTCTTTATGGCTCCGGTGAGTTTTTGCTCCATGATTCTATTGTGGATTATGGTGTGATGGGCATTGAACTGGTCTCGACTTTAGGTACCGGCATCCAGTTTGTTGATCCGTTGAAGATTTATAGTCCGAAGCGGAATGCGAAGGTGAACATGGCTAATCCTTCCGCTTCTTTTAATATGGATTATCTTTTTTCTCCCGGTGCTGTTTTTGTGGTCAATCAGCAGAAGTATGATAGCAACTATATCCTTACTTCCCTTGCGTTTGCACGACGGATGCTCGACTATACAACCGAGGTTTCTGCCATTGAATTGAAACTGAAACCAAATGCCGGCGTATCTTCCGTCAAATCAAAAATCGCTTCTGTGCTGGGTGATGATTTTGTGGTACAGGATCGTTATGAACAGCAAGCGGATGTGTTCCGTATCATGGAGATCGAAAAATTAATCTCCTACCTTTTCCTTACATTTATTCTGATGATCGCTTGCTTTAACGTAATCGGTTCACTTTCTATGTTGATCCTCGATAAAAAAGAAGATGTAGTGACTTTACGTAATTTAGGAGCGGACGATCGGCTAATTTCCCGAATATTTCTTTTTGAGGGGCGGTTGATCTCTCTTTTCGGTGCTGTATCCGGAATTGCATTGGGCTTGGCTCTTTGCCTGATACAGGAGAAATTCGGCCTTATCTCTTTAGGTGGGGGAGGCGGTACGTTCTTGGTGGATGCTTATCCGGTCAGTGTCCATTTCTGGGATGTGGTATTGATATTTGTAACGGTACTTGCAGTCGGCTTCCTTTCGGTATGGTATCCGGTACGTTATTTGAGTAAACGATTACTTTCACATTGAAGAATATAATCAGTTTTGTCTAATTATATTGTCTGATTGAATGTCTGTTTTTATTAAGATAGTGATGGTTTTGGAATTGAAAATAGGATACAAAGAAGATGGTTTGCAAATGTTTGTATATCAGTGTGTTATATGATGACTTTTTCCCTCTACGAGAAACAGGTCGAAACTCGTAGAGAAACAGAGTGAAACTCTACGGGAAATGAGGCGAAACTCTACGACGAACTGTTCGGGTGTTTATAAGATGTGACAATCAGGCAGATGAGAGAGATGTTCCTTCTCTATTTTTTTGTACAATTATTTTCTTAGGCTGATTTTCCTGCTTCTTTTGTTTACTCTTTTTATATAAACAGAACTGCCTGTCAATATTGACAGGCAGTTTTGGCCGGAGTTATAAAGACATTGCTTTATAGGCTATTTTATTGAACTGCTACTTTATAGCTCTTAACCTTATTGTCTGCTGTACGGACAGATACGATATAGATACCGGATAAATGTACAGGGACTTCAATACTTTGTCCGGTCTCGCCGTTGGTGATCACCTGTCCGGTAGCAGTACTTACCGAATATGTACAGTCTTCGGTCGGTATGATTGTAATGTTTGTACCGGTGGCATAAACTCTGGCTATATCTGCATGGTTTTCTTTCACACTCGTACCTCGTGTTATAACGCAGGAAGTCGTTTTGTAAGGTTCTCCATAATTTTCATAATCGGGATATGCTCTGGAAGAAATCACACAGTAAACAGCATCGTCCGGTATAGTTATAAATTGGAATTTACACCCTTCTGTTATCGTATAATCCGTTCCGGATTCGAGTTGCTCGTTACTGCCTTGCAGATACCATTCGAAAGTAGGATAAACCCCATTGGCGAAATAAGAGCTTTGTAACCCTTTCTTTTTCACATACCAATCAGAAAAATCGATCGTTTCGTCGGTTGTATAGCTGCTCTCCAGTTCATATTTCATTACTTTTTCTTTCTGGTAGATATAGCTCATTTTGATTTTCTCGCCTTCCGGGAAGGTCGGCATGGTCAGATAATTGTAAGAGCAATCGATTTCCAGAACTTGGTTCGGGTTTTCCGGAACGGTTATTTCAGTTAGTTCGTTGTACGAACAGTCCAGATAAGTCAGGTTGACGCATGAACTTACATCCAATGTCTTTAGCCCGTTTTCTTTGCATGTCAGAGAGGTTAGTGTAGACGGGTCTGACGGCAGAACCACCTCTTTGATTCCACTACAATTCAAAACCTGCAGAGCGGTGTATTCTCTTAAGTTTATGTCGGTCAATCCGGTATACTCACAGCTCAATTCCGTTAGAGCGGTTTTTGCAGTCGGGAGAATTAGGCTTGTAAGCTTGGCATTAGCTTTACAGATCAGTTTGCTTAACTTACCGCATGCATTGATGTCCAATGTTTCTAATGAAGAATTATTGGTGATTTCCAATGAGTTTAGATTACCGTACTTGTTCAGGTCTATCGTTTTCAGGGATAATCTTTTTAGAGTAACGTTTTCCAATTTTTCCGTTTCATCCGGTAGGATAATAGTACCTGTTCCGTATGGGGCGTAATTCAAGCTTCTTAGTCCGGTCCACTCATGTATATCGAGATTTTTGATACTGCTGTTGTCAATCGTCAGATTTTCGATGGTCGTGACATCTTCGGGATATGTGAATGTAGTAATCTTGGAGCTTTCTTTCACGATGAGCGTTTTTAAGGCTGTACATTTGCTTAGATTAACCTCTGTGAGATAGTCGCAGTAAGCCAAAGACAGTTCTTTGATAGCAGAGGCTTCCCCGTAAATCTTGATAACTTTTGTTCCGGTGGGAGTACCTTGTATCGAAGTTCTGGTTGTATTTATGGTCTTGTCGACCAAAGTGCCGTCTCCCCAATCTATTTGAATGGAGGTATTATCTTCGGCAGCTCCGATAGAAAAACCGATCAGGTTTTCCTTGGAGGTTGTCAGTGTAATAGCCGGATCAGGTGCTTTCTCTATGATGATATCGGTGGTACGATAAGGAGAGCCGTAGTCCTGATAAGCTGGATAGCCCTTGGAAGCAATCACGCAATAAATATCGTTTTCGGGAACTGCTTTAAATTTGAATTTGGCCGGTTCTACTACTGAATAATCCGTCCCTTCTACGAGCGGCTCATTGTTTCTATTCATGTACCAAGTGAAGGTAGGATAGACTCCTTCCGGAAAGTAGGAACCTTTGATTCCTTTTTTCAAGACATAGAGTTCAGACAGATCGATGATATCGTTTGTGCTATATTTCTCACTTAACGTATATCGGGATACTTTTTCCCGTTGGTCCATATAAGATAATTCTATGTTTTCTCCTTCGGGGAAATTGGGCATAAACAGGTAGTTATAGGAGCAATCTATGCTTATGGTCTGACCCGGATTTTCGGGAACACGTATTTCGGTTAACTGGTTGTATGAGCAATCCAGATTGGTCAGGTTGGTACATGTGTTTACATCCAGTGTTGTTAATCCGTTCTCTTTGCAAGTCAAGGAAATTAAAGTCGACGGATCTTCCGGTAAAACGGTTTCTGCGATTCCGCTGCAGTTCAAAATCTGAAGATGAGTGTATTCTTTTAAATTAATGGTTGTCAATGCAGTATACTCGCAATCCAATTCTGTCAAAACATTTCTGACAGTGGGCAGGGTAAGGGCTTTAAGTTTGGTATTTCTTTTACAAATCAGTTTTGCCAATTTGCCGCATGCATTTACATCCAGTGCTTCCAGTGCGGATAGAGAGGTTACTTCGAGTGTAGTTAGGTTGACGTATTTATTCAGGTCTATGGTTTTCAGAGATAGTTTGCTTAAGACAAGGCTTTCCAGCTTTTCCGCTTCATCCGGTAATACAATGGCGCTGGTGCCATAAGGCATATATTTTAAATTCTTTAGTCCCGTCCAATCATGTATATCTATGTTTTTTATACTGCTGTTATCGATGGTCAGGTTTTCAATGGTGGTTACATCTTCAGGATATGTAAACGCGGTAATTCTGTAGCTGTCTTTGACGGACAGGGTTTGCAACGCTGTACACTTGCTTAGATCGACCTCTGTGAGATAGTCGCAATAAGCTAAAGATAATTCTTTGATTTTAGCGGCATCTGCGTAAATCCTGATGATTTTTGTTCCGGCAGGTGTACCTTGAACGGATGTTTTAGTCGTATTTATGGTTTTATCAACCAAAGTTCCGTTCCCCCAGTCTATTTGGATAGAGGTGTTGTCTTCGGTAGCTCCGATGGAGAATCCGATGGGGCTTTCTTTGGTGGTAGTCAAGGTGATAACCGGATCGATCGCTTTTTCTATTGCAACATCAGTGGTACGGTATGGCGAACTGTAGTCTTGATAGGCAGGATATGCTTTAGAAGCAATCACACAATAGATTTCGTTTTCGGGAACTGTGCTGAATTTGAATTTGCCCGGTTCTATTGTCAGGTAATCCGTTCCCTCTACCAACGGTTCACTGTTTCCGCTCATGTACCAGGTGAAAGTAGGGTAAACCCCTTCTGGAAAATAAGAACCTTTGATTCCTTTCTTCAAGACATAGAGCTCTGACAGGTCGATGATGTCGTTCGTGCTATATTTTTCATTTAAAGTATACCGTGATACTTTTTCCCGTTGGTCCATGTAGTATAAGGTGATTTTTTCACCTTCCGGAAAATTCGGCATGATCATGTAATTGTAGGAACAATCTACGGATAAATTATTGACAGGGTTTTCAGGGATCTGTACGGAAGTCAAATAGTTGTATTGGCAGTCCAGGTTAGTCAGTTTGGTGTATTTGCTGATGTCCAGAGTGGTCAATCCACATTGCATCAAAGTTAAATCGTCCAATGCATCACTGTTTTCCGGGAGTATCAGTGTTTCCAATGTTGCATTCGAATTGGAAAGATACAACGTTTTGAGTTTCGAACATTGGCTGGCATCAAAAGAGCCCAAGTTGATATAACGGCAATTTACTTTCGTCAATTGGTTTTCTGCAGAAGCAGGCAATGTAATTTCGGTTATATTAGGACTACTTGAGCATGATAACTCCGTCAAGGCCGTGCATTTGCTGAAATCCAGTGTCTTGAGAATCTGATTAGAGGATACTTCAAACTTTTTTATCAAAAGGGCATCTCCGTATACCGCTATTGAGTTTGATGTGGCAGAACCACTGATAGCTGTTCCGGTAGTCTTGACCGTTTGTTCTACCGGTCCTTCTCCAAAATCTATCTGAAAGGTCGTTTCTTCAGTGGCATACAGTTTGAAGCTTATCTTGCCGGGTGTACAAGTCATACCGATGATCGGTTCGTTCTCACTCTTCTCAGCCCATGCCCCGATGACTATCAGTGACATAAGACAGGTGATTAGTAGTCGTTTTTTCATACTCTTTTGATATGTATTAGTGGTGAATAAAAATTGTCCGGTACGTTAAACGCGGGGTTTAACGCCCGGACAACTGTTTAGAATAAAGTAAAGAGAGAGTATCGTTTTTATTTTTTGATAATTTTCATAGAGGAATTCGTAGAATTACCTTCAACTTTTACCAGATAAATGCCTGCGGTCCAATCGGAAGCTGTAACATCAATGCTGGTTTCGTGGGTTGTTTTCTCAAAAACGACCTGTCCGTTTGCATTAAACACCCGGACGAGTTTGGCGGCATTGTCTTTGGTTGTAATAGTAAAGCCGGACTCGAATATCGCAGGGTAGACATTGACTTTATTATCTTTCACTTCGTTGACAGAAGTTCCTGTGGTTTTGTGGAAAGTAATTTCCGGTGACAGGTAGAAAGAGAATCCTGTTTTGTCGAGTTCATTGAAAGGCCAAGGCAGATCCGGAACACAATACCATCCTCCGTTAAGGTTTAATTCTGCAGCTCCGGCAGCATGAATCCGGACATAGGCAGAAGCTACTTTGTCTGCTCTGCGTACGTCATAAGCTAAAGCTAATTTGGTCGTAGCATCCGGCACGATAGACTCATCCAGTTCTATAGATAAATAAAAGCTTCCTTTTACTTTTATAGGTTTGTCAAATTTTATTTTTCTGACAACATTTTCATAGTCTACGGAAACCGAACCGAAAGCGCCACTCATGGTTGTGACATACTCGCCGAATACGTTGTCTGTATCCGGTGCTCCCCATTTGTCGGCGTATAGTCTGACTCTTACCGGTTTACCCTTATTGGTAGTAGCCGCCTTGTACAGATATAATCTGAAATGAACTCCGCTAATGCTTGCTTCGGCTTCTGAAGGCAGTTCGAACTTCTCTGCAAATGTGGTATAGTATTTATTTATACCGCTTACATAGTCATTGGTACCGGGAACATCTTTTTCCGGTAAAGAGGCTTCGTCATACTTATTTGAACTGTTGCAAATAATGTCTGTAATTTCCTCTTTTCCGAGAACCGTGACATTGACAACATCTGAGAATGAATCCGTATATTTGGCATTTGTGGCATTTAATAACGGTCTGTAATCTCCGCTTTCCGAGTAAGTTACCTCAGGGTTTTCTTCATTCGTAGTTGCCGGATTACCGAATGTATCCCATTGATAATCGGTTGCATACTTTGACTGGTTAATAAATGTAATGGGTTGTCCCGGATATATGTATCGCATATCATCGTTCAAGTGATTGACCGAAGTCGACCATAGCCCGCCATATGCGACATATTTAGCTTCAACCGGGAAAGGATTTTCGTTGTCGTAAACTTCGAAATCATCTATTCCTACTCCATTGGCAGCCGTAGCAGTGAGGCCGAAACCGAAGTAATAGACTCCATCGGTTTGAGGGGTAAAGTCGGCCTCTACCTTTTTCCATTCCTTGTATTTGATATTTTTCAAATCTTTCAATATAATACATTCAGCCTCTTTTGACTGTCCTTTACCAACTGTAAAGCGTACGCTCTCGCTTTTGTTGTCCGATTCGGAAAGTCCCGGAGCCAATAGTTGGAAACTGGCATGATATACTTTTCCGGCTTTCATCTGAAATCCGATGGAATAGGCCCAATTGTCTTCTGTGGCAGAAGAATAAGCACCTAAACAGTTGGGCTCGGAATATATTTCTTTCCAGCCATTGAATGTAGTGACGGCAAAAGCATCTTTTTCGCCTGTACATACCCATCCTTCGGGAACTGTACGGATTTCATAACTGTCAAAGTTGTTGGAATAGGGCAGAGTACCCAACATAGTTACCCGTGTCGCCGGTGCCTGGAGTTTTGTTGCTTCCGGTGTACCTACTTTTTCTGTCTTGTTTCTTTCCGGCTTGATCTGCTGTGCATTCACTTGAAAGCAAGTCAAAGAAACGAATAAAAACATCTGGATGAAAATGTAATAATTCTTTTTCATATTCGTAATTTTTATGTGGTTATTTAATGTATCTGGTGGTCTTGAACCAAACGACGTCGGGGTTATCGTTTCTTCTGAAAGTTATTTCACTCGGACTTTTCAGATTGTCATAGGTCATGTTGTATGGTTCGTCATCGCTCATATAACCTAACATCATGTCGAAATACTCCATATAGAAATACCGGGCAAAGTCGTCTCCGCCTCCCGCGAAAATGATTTTCATCTGGTCGGCACCTTCAATGGGAATGAAATCCATATAGAAGTTAGCACTGTATAGCTTTTCATCGTTGATGGAATAACTGTATATTGTGAATACCTGATAAGAGCCCTGTAGGGAAATTTGTTGCAAAAGTTCCGATCCTTGGCCATTCTGATCCTTTTCCATGTTTTCGGCAATTGTACTCCACATCGTGGTCAATCGTGGGCCCATCTGGTTTTTGTCAAAGAACCAGTTGCCTTTCTTGGTTACGAAGGCCTCTCCCAAAGGCATTTGTACGATTTGTACACCGTTTGCTCCTTCATCCGTACAAGTCAGATAAGTGCCGTCTGCCGATGCAGTGAAATGTTGTATTGTTTTTCCCGCAATGGTTACGGGGGATTTGAATTTAATCCCATCCGGTGTATAAATAAAGGCTGTGCCCTCGGCGGAAGAATTGGTTTTTGCCGGTAGTTTGAACGTTTGATAGCGTCCTATCTCGTCAGATTCTTCCATGTCTATTACTTTGCCGTCTATATTCAGGCGCATGGTAAATCCGGGAAATGCCTGTATCATCTTGTTGAGTCGGTTGCTATAACTCTCCCAGGTCGTACCGGCCGGTAGGGGAATCATCTGCATTTTTACGCCAGTTTTCTTTCCTCTTAATTCGATCCCTTCTTTATTGATGGTAAGAATAACGAATTCATAATCACCCTCATAACCCAATCCGTCCGGGTCCGGGTCAGAAAACTGATGCAATATCCGATTGTATGTGTCAAAACTCAGGACGGGCCCCATATCGGCTTTCACCTGATACATGCTTGTGACCTGTTCGCCCGGCGACTCCAATATGGGCGATTCTGCAGTGACTTTTACTTCTCCCTCTTTGGAAAAAGTCATGTACAGTTGAAAACCTCCGTATTTACTGTCTTCCGGATAGTATTCAAAAATCCAACCGTTTTCCGCACCGGTCAGTATTTCATTACATTCTTGCAACATTGCGTTCATCCTGCGTGCGGAAGAACTGTCGAATATATCGTTTTCATCCGAGCATGAAGAGATGCACAATGTGAATAGGGCGATAAGGATATAAACTGATTTATTCATTGTCCGTCATTTTTTCATTTAAAATTGAATCAATATTTTCAGAGCGTCTGATGATGATCGTTCTTAATTCTTCTATGTCGATGCTCCATGAGGCCATGAGCCATTCTTTAGCCATATCAAACTTGGTCTGTATCTTGGCTGCTCCCTCTGTGCCGGCATTTGCCAGCATATTTTCCCAAAAACCATCCGGCTTGACAAGATAGTTTGCTATCACCTCTACGAAATCCTCTTGTGGTTGCATACCTGCATAGGGAGTAACGAATCCCAGTTTCCATGCTTGCAGTTCCGTACGGTTTTGCCAGCCGGTAGAAGAGTAGTCGGCTGCGGATATTTGGTTATATTCCGTAGGATAACTTTTCTTTTGGTGAAGAATATGGGCAAACTCATGGTGCATGGTTTCGAAGTAATATTCATTCAGCATTTCCACGTCCGTAGGATCAATGGAATTCACTTTGTACAATACTACTTTGATACCTTCTTCCGCAGAACCTAAAATCTCCGTTGAAGAAGAGGGATTGATGGCCGACGAGCCGATAAGGAGAATCACCTTAGGAGCGTAGGTCCGCATGAAATCCTTGTTTACTCCGGTCTTGTCGAACATCTCGTCGTATGATTCGAGCCACAGATATTTGATGATCTTTGCCAGTTTCTTGGATTTCTCTACTTCTGCCGGAATATGATTGTACGACATATTGGCTTCTATGTCTTCCAGCCGGTATTTGAAGTCGATGTTGTATTCTTTCACATAATTCCGGAGTAGCCAATTGTCGAACTCTGTGCGTGCCGGAGGATTCGTATCAAAAATACTGTCTCCGAGTTTGTCTTCAGAACAGGAGGAGATCATTCCGCCGGTTAAAAAGATTGCCAATGCGTATAATAAAATCTTTTTCATATTTTTTCTGATTTCGTTATTATCTGGGGTTAGGTTGCATGCCGGCTCCGATTACATCTGCCGGTAGTTGTAATGCTCTTCGGGGGTCATCTTTGGTCAGTATGTCATTGGCCTGTCCGGCAATGTTGTGTTCTATCTCTATGCCGAACCGTTTGATGTCAAACCATCTAAGGCCTTCGTGTACCGTTTCTATGCGTCGGAAATGAAGCAGACAATACATAAAGTTGAGTTGTTTGTCCGGTTCGATTTCAAACATCGGATGGAGTTCAGGGCGTACTGCCTGGTCTGCTGTTTCATAATAAGAATCGATCCGGTCTTCTGTTAGGGCTTTGACTCCCGGTAAAGTGTGCGAATCATACCAATGGCTCAGGTCTTTTGTCGCGTTGGAATAGTCTTTCATATGAATGTAAGCTTCTGCGCGGCAAAGGAGGGTCTCGTCTGTTGTAAAGACCGTATTCACGATATTCAGATAGCCTATTCCGGAAATGACATCCGTATATTCAATGAAACCATACAATTTGGGATAATAGGATACTTGATCGTTTCCGTATATTTTGAGTGCCTGATAGAGATAATCCGGGGCTACCCATGGTCCGAGACTCCAGTAGGTGGTTTGCAGTTTAGCAGTGTTCATGGCATATCTGCTATATTGAGATCTCCAATGGTTGTAGTTCCACATGGATGTAGCGGGCATCAGTAAGAGATTGCATGCTAATTCAGATTTGACATAAGCGATACCGCAATCTTTTGCTGCGGCGATACTTTTGTACTGAACTTGATCACGGAGTACTTTTACCGGATTCTCTCCAATTGCTTTGGTGGCATATTTTATGGCTTTTTCATAGTTGCCGTAATACAAATTGAACCGGGCGGCGAAAGCATATGCCGCTTTCTGATTAAAATGATATTTGATAACGGAACTTTTGTACTTCGTGTCGTCGATAAGGGGCAATCCCTCTTCTATGTCACGATTTATTTTTTCATATACTTCGGCAACGGTTCCTCTTGCATATTGTCCGGATACTATTTTTTCCGGCTTTTCCACATAAGGTATTCCAAGATCGACGCTACTTGTCTGGGAATTGTATGCTTTACAAAAAACATTGACTAAGATGAAGTGGGAATAAGCGCGGCAGACAAAGGCTTCTCCTCTGGAGGCAAGCTCGTCTTCGGTTCCTTCTTCAGAATTATTCAGGTATTCCAATGCATGATTGGCGGCAGCTATTGCTTTATAGTATTCGTTCCATATGTATTGTGGAGTATCTTGCTGGTTATCGGTGAAATCCTGCCATTTATAACTCTCTTCCACACTTTTATTGAAGGTCATATAGAGTGGTCCGTTATCTGCCACGTTGTCGGACATTAGTTCGGTTATCTGCATATACGTTCCACTGGGGTAGGCGGATACGAGCAGTTGTAACACTTTCTCACTATTGTCGAGTTCGGTTCTGTTGTCCGGCATCTTATCCAGAAAGCCTTCACAGGAGGATGTGGTCAATAACATTGCTATGACTGCCAGACCTATTGAGTATTTATTTTGATTTTTCATATTTATTGTCTTTTTTTATAATCCTAATCTTAAAGTTAGAGTAAACTGTTTGGGTACAGGAGAAGCCACCCCGCCGGAACGAAAGAATTCCGGGTCTTGTCCGTTCAATTTAGAATCCGAATAAACGAGGAAGAGGTTGGTTGCCTGCAGTTTCAGTTGCAGATTATTCAGCTTGAATTGCTTGATCCAGGCCGGGTTGAAATCGTATGATAAAGAGATCTCTTTCATCCGGATAAAATCGCCTTTTGCAACGCGGACATCCGAATAGTTATACGCATTATAGGCATATTTTAGATTGGGGATGTCTTGTACCTGGCGTTTGTGAGCTATTACCGGAATGTTGGTATGGGCTTCGTCTCCGGGCACCGTCCATCTGTTCTTAAATTCTTTGGGCATTGCATCCAGATCGGAGTACTCGCTTTTGAATACAGGGTCCAGGCGGACTACATTTCCGAAAGAGTAGGTCATGAAGACATTTAATCTGAAATTCTTGTATGAAAAGATATTTCCGAAACTTCCCGTAATGGTGGGATCGGTAGGACCTTCGTATTTCAGGAAACCTTTTTTCATCGATTCCTGGAAATTGATTTCTGTGATGGTTATCTCTCCGTTTTCATTGATAAAAGTAGGTAGCCCGTCTTCATTCAAACCTTGGAAAGGGATTGAAAACAGTGCACGTACGGGATACCCTTTTTCGGCAAATCCCATTCCGGAGATGAGGCTCATTACTCGTGCTTTAGAGTCCAGTTCGGTTATTTCATTCTTGGATTTTGAGAAGATAAAATCCGTAGTCCACTGAAAACTCTTTGTCCGTATGTTTTTGGTAGACAAGGTCAGTTCGAATCCGCTTGACTTCATAGAAGCCACATTGGCGTATTTCATTCCTTGTCCGCCACTACCTTGTGTATTGATGACTCCGATCAGGTCATAATTATTACGGGTGTAATAGTCTGCACTAAGATTGATCCGATTGTCGATAAAGCCGAAATCAACACCGATATTGAATTCATGCTTTTTTTCATAAGTCAGTTCGCTGTTTTCCAAATCTTCTATTTGCAAGCCCGATTCTTTTACATCGGCGAAAGGGCGGTAAGGGGAGTAGTTGCGGTATACCACACGGGAGTTGGTAACAAAGGCGGGGCCCCTGTCGGCAGTCAGACTATAAGAAGCCTTTAGCGTAAAGTGCGACAAGGCCGGAGTCAGTTTCTCAAAAAACTCTTCTTCATGCATGTTCCATGCTAAGGCCGCGTTCCAGGTAGGCAGCCAGCGAGCCGACCGGGCTTTTCCCAATCTGTTGGAACCTTCATAGCGGAGTGTTCCGGTGGCTGTATATTTTCCCATATATGAGTAGGTTGCCATACCGAAGAAGGCAAGGTTCCGGGAATAGGTCAGGTCATTGTAGTAGTATTGGTTATTCTGTTCTATTCCTTGCTTGAATATCAGGTAATCGTAAAAAGGCACCCCTCCTTTTTCATATTGGTAGCCCCAGCCTCTTGACCAGTATTGGGTACGGTCGGCCGAGTTCGCTTCTGTTCCGGCAAACAGGTTCATAATATGTTTGTCCTTGAAGCTGGTGTTATAGCTCAGGCTGGCTCTGAAGTCATATCCGAACAACTTGTATTCGTTTTTATCGAAGATACCTCCTTCCGGTAATACGACTACGGGAAGTGAGTTCGGAAGATCCGGATTTTTGTATAGGAGCGGATTCTTATCGAGTATGGTTGCATCTCCTGCGGCACGATATGCCTCGGGTTGATTAGAGTTCTCTTTTATAAGATGATCTTGTGAGGTCATCTGGTATTTTACTGCACCTACAACTTTAGCTTCCAAGCCTTTGATGATTTTCCAATTCAGTTCACCCTGGAATTTGAGATCTACCACATCCAGATCGATGTAGTTTTTGTCCAATTCATTCAGAATGTTGAAAGGGGCATAGTTTCTGGTATAATATACCAGTCCGTTTTCATCTTTCAGAGCTAATGTTCTTGATGTATTCAGCGCATAGCTGTATGGGTTGATGTCAAAGTCGCGCCTAACCTCTCCGCTCACTACATCTATCTCCTGGCTCAATGTTCCGGGAGCTTTTTGTTTTCTGTAAGAACCGTTGGAAAGCAGCGTCAACGTCAGGTTGTCGGACAGGTTGAAGGAAGCATTGGCATTGGCTGTATATCTTTTGACCGAGCTTGCTTTGGTCCAGCCCGGATCATTATAGATACTGATCGAACCGTAGTACTTCGCTTTTTCCGTACCGGAACTGATACTGATCGAGTGATTCATGGTGATGTTGTTATTAAACAATTCGTCAAACCAGTTCGTGTTTCTCATTTCGGCCATCTGAAGGTATCCTGCACGTGCTTCGGGGGTATTTTCCAGTCCCCATGTCTGGGTCTTCGGATTATAATCGTTGATGAGCTGGTACATCTTTCCATAAACTCCGCTATTGGAGGCCCGGTAAGTATCAGAGAAGATCAGCCAGCCTTTTTCTGCCATTTCATTGTAAACACCCATCTGTTCCTGCGAATCCATTATGTTGAAATCGTTATAGTTAGGTTTCAGGCGGGATGTGAATTCACCGGTATAGTTGATCCGGCTGACACCGGCCTGTCCTCTCTTTGTGGTGATTACTACTACGCCCGCCATGGCTCTGGCACCGTATATGGAGGTAGCCGAACCGTCTTTCAGAATTTGAAAACTTTCGATATCGTCGGCACTCAATCCGGCTATTGCAGAACTGATCAAGGTGACGGCGTCGCCGGAAGACAGGTCATCGGCGTTGATTTCAACGGCATCTTCCATGACAACGCCATCGACCACCCATAGCGGTTTGGAACTGCCGTAGATAGAGGTGGCACCGCGTACACGAATCTTCGGGGCAGTACCGAAAGTACCGGACACATTCTGTACGGATACTCCTGCGGAGCGTCCTTCCAGTGCGCGGCTTACATCGGGTATACCGTCCAGGCGGGCATCTTCTGCTTTTAGCCTGTCGGTTGCACCGGTGAACAGGCGTTTGTCTACTTTTGTCATACCCGTCACGACCACTTCGTCCAGAATCTGCGAATCGGAGTTAAGAACCACCTTTATCGTCCCCTCTTTGATCGGGAGTTCTTTGGTCTCCATTCCGATGTAGGAGACGATCAGGGTTTTTGCCTTTTCCGGAATGTTTATCTGGAAGTGGCCGTCGAGATCGGTGACTGTCCCGACTGTTTCATCCTCTTTAAACCGGATGCTCACCCCTGGCAGACTTTCCCCTTTATCATCTACCACAATACCCGACGCCTGTTTCGCTTTCCCTTTCTCGGGAGTTTTACGGGGTTTGAATATCTGGATGTATTTGTCTTTTATTTCATAACTAAGAGATTGTCCTTTCAAAATGATCTCCAATGCTTCGTTGATCGATTTATCCTGGAAACGAACGGTTATTTTCCGTCCCAGGTCTACATCATTCACATTGAACCATAGGGAATAGGTGGTTTTTGCTTTTAGTTGTTCCAAAGCTTCTTTTACTGTTACGTCTTTCAGATCGAGAGAGAAGTTCTTCTCCTGAGCGGAAATGACCTGTGCACAGATTAAAAAACAGGTGATTAAAGCCATTTTCATAAGGGCTTTCCATTCTTTTACATACATCGGCGCTATTATTAAATTATGATTGATTATTTTCTTGATATAATTATTTCATCTCCATCGATCGTGTAATACAGATTGTTGTTGGCGGCCATGATATCCAGTATCTCTGTAATCGTTTCGTCGTTTCGGAAATCGCCATAGAAGCGTTCGGTGCTCAGTTGGCGGTCTTTTATTTCGATTTTCACATTGAATGCCCGTTCCAGATCACGTACAATCTGACTTAGCGGTTCTTCGTTGAAAAAGAGGGTGTTTCGTATCGTTACGCTTGGAACCCGTATGGATGCTGTGGGTTGCCCGGTGACATTGCTCGGGATAACATCCAATATTTCCTGTTTCGGATGTGTCCACATGGCATAACTTTTGGCATCTACGTTTTTCACGGTAACCCGGTTTTCCTTTTTGTTGATGACTGCCTGCTGGTTGGGGATAAGCAGCACGTTTCTTACATTGTTTTCGATATTTCCGACATTCAGGCTACCTTCTACCAAAGTAACCCGTGCACTTTCATCTTCCTTATAAGATTTAAAGTTGAATTTGGTACCGAGTACTTTAATCTTTACCTTTCCGGAAAGTACACTGAACGGGAGTTTCTTATTTTTGGTGACTTCAAAATAGGCTTCGCCGTCCAGAGAAACATTCCGGTTGGAATGACCGAAACTTTCCAGATAAGATAACCGGCTTCCGGAATTCAACCATACAGAGGTTCCATCGGGTAAAGTGACTTTAGATTTGGAACCATAAGGGATTTCAATTGTTTGTGCCAGGCGAGAGTCTGATGAGCCGGAGCGGGCTATATAGTAGGAACCTGCACCCAGCCCGAATGCTATGGCAAAAACGGCTGCATACCGTATCCAGGAGCGGGGCACGGAATATCGCCTGCTTTCTTTCTGCTTTAGACCGGTCTTTCTGGCGAAGCCGGCATAGGCATCTCCGATTTGTGAGGAGAAGAATTTCTTGTTTTGAGAGATACGCAATCCTTTTATCAACAGATAATACTCTTTGTACACCTGCTTGTTTTCTGCGCTGTTTTCATACCATGCTTTCAAAACAGCCTCTTCCTCTTTGGATATCTGCTTGGAGAACTGCCTGTTGATAAGATTAAAAATATCGATGTCGTTGTCCATACTTGTCGCCTTTTATAAGTAGGACGTCCGGGAAATACAGTAGGGTAGTGAGAAAAGAACTTTTTTCGATAAAAGTTTTCTTTTTTATCGAAAAAAGTATCACGAAGCTTGTTTAATGCGGATTTTACTGATTAAAAAGATAGAAATATAAGGCTGTAATGGTGAGGAGGTAATCTTTCAGTTCCTCTCTGAATAGGCTGAGTGCTTTTTTGATGTGGTATTTCACCGTATTGACGGAGATGTTCAGCTCATTAGCTATTTCGGCATAGCTCTTGTTTCCATACCGGCTCAGCAGGAATACTTTTTTGCATTCTTCGGGCATCGATTGGATAATTTCTTCTATTTTCTTTTCCAGTTCCGATAAGACGATCTGCTCGAACATCTCTTGATCCGGGATGTAACAGCTCGACGAGCCGATTTCACTTTCAAGACTGAATACTTCCGCTTCTCTGGACCGGCTTCGTAAGTAATCGATGCATTTATTGTGAACGGAGGTGAGCAGATAGGATTTTACAGAAGTTGAAATGATCAGTTGTTCTCTTTTTTCCCAAATAGACATCATTACGTCTTCCACTATGTTCTGGCTGATATAGTAATCTTCTACATATTCATACGCAATGGCGCCCATCAAAGCATAATAATGATCAAAAATGAATTTATATGCATGATGGTTCCCTTCTCTGAGCTTCTTTATCAGTTGCGCATTGTACATGAAAAACGGTCTATTTGGGGTTGTTCATATTTCTAACAGGCTTAATCCTATTCCTTTCACGGTTTTGATATTTACAGACGGATCTTCCGCGAACAGCTTTCTTAGTTTGGTGACAAATACATCCAGGCTGCGTGAAGCGAAGTAATCGTCCTCCGTTCCCCAGAGTTTTTCAAGGATGGTTTCGCGTTTCACTACTTCGCCTTTCTTTTCACAAAGCATTTGCAATAGTTTTGTCTCGCGGGCTGTCAGTGTTTTATTGGTACCCGATGCGTGTTTCAGGGTAGCATGCTCTGCATCCAGCGTATAGTTCTTTCCTATTTGATAGATACCTTCCGCCATGACCGGTGTTTTCGGGGCCGGTGTTGCGGCGGGTGCTTTCTGCTTCATTTTCATTAAAGCCTGTACGTGTGCATTCAGCTCTTCGGGGAGAAACGGCTTTTTCAGGTAGTTGTTGACTCCCAATTCGTAACCTTTCACCACATCCTTGGGTGAAACACGTCCCGAACTGAAAAGGATAGGGGTATCCGGATCGGTTTCACGAATGCGTTTTACCATCTCGTAACCATCCATAACCGGCATTTCGATGTCCGAAACGATTACGTCCGGTTGCCATTCCTGCCACACTTTCAGTCCTTCTTCTCCATTGGCGGCATCTTTTATTTCGTATCCGCCGATCATGTCTTCAAGTCCTCCCCGGATGATGTATCTCAGGTTGGCATCGTCTTCAACCAATAATAACTTTATCATGCTGTTTCTCCGTTATGTTGTGGAATGTTTATCGTAAATTTGCTGTATTCTCCTTCTATGCTTTCCAGCTTTACGCTGCCGTGGTGTGCTTCGACGACATGCAGGACATAGTTCAGCCCGAGTCCGAAACCGGAAGCACCTTCTTTACGGTTGCGTATCACGGCCGAAGCGCGTTCGAATTTCTCGAAAATCTTTCCTTGCTCTTTCAAGGGGATGCCCATACCGTTGTCTGTTACGCTGATATGGGTATATCCGTCGGTGGAGGCAGAAGAGGATATTTTTATCTGCACACTCTCACCCGAATATTTGATGGCATTGTCTATCAGGTTACTGAGGGCTTCTTTCAGGAATTCTTCGTCAGCGTATGCTTTTTCTTCTTGCAGGTCAAGAACAAATTCCACTTGCTTTTCTGCCTTGGCGGTGAACTTCTCGATCAGGTCTTCGATGATCGGGCGCAGTTTCACTTCTGTTTTCTCAAGTAGCAGTTTCCCTTCTTCCAGTTTCGATAAGGTCAGTACTTTGTTGACCAATGCCAGCAGATGTTCCTCTTCGTCTTCCATGATGTCGAAGTACTTCTCTTTCCGTTCCGGCTTATCGTCGAGTTTTCCACTGCGCAGGATACGTGTGCCCATGAGGATGGAGCTAAGCGGTGTTTTCATGTCATGAATCATGGCATACGAGAAGTCTTCACGTATTTTGGCTATTTTGTTTTGTTTCGCAATCACTTTGATTTGTTGCACCAGGCAATAGATGACGATGAACAGAAGGAGTACGGTTCCTATAAGGAACATACGCATCTGCAGGATGATCATTTTATAAGGATTTTCAATGGTAGCCTGTATACCTTTGGAGAAATCTTCCCGGATAGGGTAGATTTGTGTCTGCATCTTGCTGTGGAGCCGGACGAGATTGTTGTCCTCCGCGAAATCTTCTACGTATTTGTAATGGGCAGAGTCTATTGCAATGGAGTCGATGCGGAAGCGAAGCTTTCCCAGATTGATTTTATCCAGTTCTTCCCGATAACATGAATCCAGTAGTTGATAATCGAGCGGAATGTTGTATTGGTGATGAATGCAATGCAAAGCGGTCACCAAAATCAATCTGTCGGCCAAATCATTCTTTGCACGTACTTTGGTAGAATCGAGCTGGAGTACGGTGCCATTGGGGATATTGTTTTTAAACCGATCGCTGGTCCGTGAGGACTCCTGTAACTGCGCTTCCAGGAAAGCATTGTTTATTTTGTCGTATAATTCATTCTCCAACAGATGGTAGGAGTTGGAAAACCACATTCCCTGTAATGCCATTACCGCAAGGATGGCAATGACAGTAATATAACGAAATAGCGGTTTATTCATACTTTTGTCTTTTAATTTGCTGGCAAATATAACAAATTTCTTCGTTAACGTAACGTTAACCTAACGATAACGTTGTAATAACATTCTTTTTGCAAGCCGCGCCTTACCTTTGTATCATCCGGAATCAGTGATAGGACTGTATGAAGAGTGAAATGTTCCGGTCGGTAGGATCAGAAAGAATGCGATGAGAGAAGACGATACGGAATATGAAAAATCTCCGGTGACTGTGAGCCGCGGCATGAGTGGGACGCAAATCACACTTTGCATGGTTTCATGCGCTTATTCGTTCATAATGTATGAATGGGTTCGCGCACTCTTTTTTCTGCTTTTCTCTAAAAAAGGGAAACGGTCGGTTTCTTTCAGGATGAGAGGACGTTGCCTGTCTGCCCGTTGTCTATGTTGTGAATATCTGCGTGTATGGCAATATGTGGTCGTTTCCTTGATGCCTGCTGTTCTTCTGGGCGTGATTCCTTTGTTTTATGCTTTGCTCTCCGGCAAGTATCTGTTACTCCCGGTTGCTGTCCTGTTTCTATTGATGGGGGCGAATGATTATAAGACTGTCTGGCTGCTTCGATATTTTGAGGCGGGGCATTGGGTAAAAACGACCCTGCACCCCCGGGATGCTGATAACAGATGATAGCATGACGGGGATGCAGGGGGATGAATTATCTTCTCATAAACTTGATGGTAGTTGTTTTCGTTTTGGCGATATACAGGCCGGCATGCAAGTGTTGTACGCTAATATGACTTTCACTTGAAGTGAGCAGGGGCATACCTACACTGTTGTATATAGTCACGGTTTCCTGTTCCGGGTTATTGATGAATCCGTTGAAGTATCCGATTCGGGCGGTGGCTGTGCTGTTTTTTATGCCTACCGGTAATTTGGATGCATAATCGTAATATACGTTCGGGTTCAGCAGATAAGCTGCTGCGTTCTTTAATAGATTGACGGCATTGGTATTGAACAATGTATAGCTGTCTCCTTCGTTGCTTAATCCGATGAGCAGATATTTGGCAGAATTGTCGAGGTTCAGTTCGTGTATATGAACTTTGGCATCGTCTCCGTCAATGGTAGCTAAAGTATGGTTGGCTGTTTCCATTGGAACCGTCCAGCTTGTACCGGTAAAAGGTGCTGAGACATATTGGAATGCGTTGATTACCGTGCTGGGTTGGGCAAGCAATTCCAATTTATCACCGTCGAAAGCTACGTTGGTAAAGATCGGATGGTTTTGCAAAGTTACATCCACATTGCTGTGCATGCGGCCTATTTCCGTATTGTTCGGTGTGGACCAGCTCCATCTGTCTTTGCTATAAGTAAAGGCTTTCAGGTTCAGAATAGGTTTTATGCCTGCCAGATCCGAAGTAGCTACGCCGATCGGGTTATTACCGGCAACACTGGCATGTATCACAATCAGATCGTAATTCCGGTAATAGGCTTCCATGTCTGCCGGTTTAGTTGCCGAGGCATCGAGGAACTGTACGTCATAATCGGCAAAAGCGGATAGAAGCAGACCGTCGTAAGAGGCTGCGGCACCGGTAGCGGTCAGCATGCCTACTGCAATTTTATCTGAAACGATCGCATTTACCGTATATACTGCTTTGCTCCCGTCTTGTGCGGTAACTTCGATGGACAAGGGGCCGTTGGCAAAATTATGCGGATTGCCGCTTTCAAAGTCGGCACTTGCCAGGCTTGAGTTGAGCAGGAAAGTGACAGGCCATTCGCCTGGAATTGTTCCTTTGACGAACTGACAGGTGATTGTTTTGGCTTCATTGTCCACAATGGCTTTTTTTCCGTTGATTGTTGCACTTTTAATCGTATTATCCGGGCTCTTGCTGTTACCGTCATCGTTGGAAAGAAGTTCGGTTGTAGCCGCCAGATAAGCGATGCGCGGACTTCCGCCGCCGGTAAGTGTCATCGGGTTCAGGCTGCCGCCGATCTGATAAATATCTTCTCCGGCAGTAGAAATGGTTACTTTGCGGTAGATACGGAACGATTTGGTTCCGATGGAGGCGGGTATGATGACTCCCTCGCCACCGCTGCGAACCGGAGGCAGTTCGGCTTCTTCATATCCGATAATCGATTGGGTGTCAAAGCTCAGCCCGTCAGAGAACAGGATGATGATACCGCATCCGGAGTCGAGGTCTGCACTGGTTCCGTTCACTTTGACAGAAGCGATATTTTTTTCCGAGCTTTTTTCTGTCAGTGTTCCCTGAATATAGTAGTCATCGCTGGATATATACATGAACGTGTAATTGCCGGAGGTTTCATAGACTCCGTTTTTACTGGTTGTATTCATCATCTTGCTATTCGAAGCGGAGAAGATCATCTCGTCTATGCTGCCGGCATTGATGGTATATTTGCTGTCGGTAGTAATCAGTGTACCGGTCTGGGCATTTGAAGAAGAATTACCGTCAAAATCTCTTCCTAAGTCCACGCAGGTAGTGGTGAACGAATAGGTGCCGGTTTTGAAACTCCATACGCTGCCCGGTGTTGTACCTAAAGTGTTGGTTGCATCCACCCGCCAATAGTAAGTTTTGTTCATCTCCATCTCTCCTTCAAAAGTGAAAGAGGTGGTGGTGAGGTTATTGGCCACTTCTGTCAAGCTGGCTGCATCAGCGCCAAAGAAGAGACTGTAAGAGACATCTCCCGCCCATGGGCCGGTTTCGTTTTCCCATGAAAAATCGACTGAGGTATAAAAGCGGGATACCTCGTTTACGGCAGGAGAGGGAGTATGGCTCTGGTGGGGTATTTGAGGCTCTCCTTCCGTAGCGGTTTTTAGAATTTCCGAGGGAGTCGAAGCATCCAATCCGGCTTTTTGGGTGATGAGACGGAAATGATAAGTTTGGTCTACTAACAGGTTTGTGGCATTGTAGGAAGTGGCATCGGCTTGCAGGGTGGCACAAGTAGTGAACGTTGTTCCGCCGTCGATCGATTGTTCCAATACGATCTGGTCACTTTCCGTAGCATTGTTTTTCCAAGACAGGTTGATCGATGTTTTCGTACGGCCGGTCATTTTCAGATCCGAAGCGCAGCGTACGTAGGCTGCTGTGGGCTTGTCGATGCTGTTGAAGTAATTTTCAATGTTCGGATATCCGTTTGCTCCCAGTTGGAGTGCATCCGATGCGTCGTTTTTGTTCAGTCCGTTTGCATCCTCCCACCAATCGGGTATTCCGTCATTGTCTGTATCCGGTGCTTTGGGGCCTTTACTGATCACTCCGATGTAATTGTATATCTCGTTTTCTCTTTCGTGAACGATTAGCTTTCCTTTTTTTCCATAAGATAGTAATTCGTCGATCATAAACTGATCTACGGCTGTGCGTGCAGGCAAGGAAGCACCTACTGATGCCACTACCTTATCCAGCGCCTCTTGGGGAGACAGGATGCCTCCTGAAATTTCGGGATGTACTTTCGGGATACCGGTGAATGCGCTACGTTCGTTGACGAAGCCGGCATTGCCGTAATCAGAGTTGGTGGTGGCTCTTCCATCCAGAACTCCGTCTTTGTTCGTGTCTACGAAGTCATTGTTGTGATATAACTGGAATGTGGGCGTTGCCCGGGTAAAAGGACTGGAACTGTTGGGGCCGGCGATGAAATAGTTACCTTCCAGCCATGCCCATGAAGAGGCTTCCGTATCGCCTAAGATATAACCGTTGCCGCCTCCCCAGTTATAGACTACATTGTTGATAAACTGGTTCAATCCTTTTACTTTCGGATTACGGGTTTTGTTGTCGATGTACAGGCAACCGATGATAGAGACCCCGTTGTTGGTCTGGATCAGACCGCCGGCAGAGTGGGACATGATTCCTTGCCCCATAATCGAATTTTGGATCGTGATATCACCCGGCTCGGTTCCCTTGCCGTCCCAGTTGATGGAAAAGTTCTCATCCAATCCCCAGGCTACAGACAGATGGTCGAAGATCATATTCTGTCCGTTGGCTATGCCGGCGGCATCTTTCCCGGAAGAACCTTTGTCTTTGCCCATGTAGATGCGCAGATAGCGAACGATCAGGTTGCTGGCTCCCGAAAAGGAGACACCGTTTCCATGGATGATAATGCCATCGCCCGGTGCTGTCTGTCCTGCTATGTAGGAATTACCACTGAAGACGAGGCGTGATTTCAGTTTGATTTCACCGCATACGTCAAAAACGATGTAACGTCCGGGCTGGCTTATGGCATCGCGCAATGAGCCGGGGCCGGAATCGTCCAGATTGGTCACATGATATATTTGCGGATTGGCAACCGCACGTGCACCTGTGGCGTATCGTCCGAATCCTTCAGCTCCGGGAAAAGCCAATTGTTGGGCTTGCAGGGATACTGATACAACATTTATCAGTAGAAACAACGATAATAGAAGTAATTTGTTTTTCATTGTACTGTTAATCTAAATTGTTATAAAAAATGATTTAAGCAAAAGGTGCGGGCTATAAACTAACCGGTTATTGATTAGTAAATATGCCAACATGCAAATAAACGGCAAAAAAAAGAAATGGCAAATGTGAGAAATGATACTATTAGTATTGATTTTGACCATTTTGTGCACATTGAGTTATTTTTACCTCGATATAAAACAGAATATCACCTTGTTTTTATCCCCCTTCACCGCCTTCACCTTTTCCGGTCAATCGGCTTATTCATCGGTGTTTGGAGGTGAAGCCCCATTCTGTTTTTTTTATGTATTGTGCAAAAGCCCCTTACGAACGGTGCGTACAGATTGTATGAACAATGCCTGGCGGAGGTAAGCACCGTGCTTACGATTGCTGATGTGCCGTGTTATTTTCTTCGGTGGCGCTTCACCCCGTATGACCGATGAACAGGGAGATTGACCGGAAAAGGTGAAGACGGTGAAGGGGGTAAAAACTGGTTGAATGAGCGACTTATTGTAGTGTGACGTCGCGGTTCACTGCCGATTGCATGGTGCTTCACTGCCGGTTGCATCACAATAGATTGCCGGTTGCATATTACCAATAAGCGACTATGATTTTTCTTTTTTTTTGAACGATGTATTAACCCGGCATCAATTATCTCTGACCGGAAAAAATAAGGTGAACTCACTGAATTTATTTTCAATACTTTCCAAACTTACTTTACCGTTATGCGCCGTCATCACTCGCTGCACGTAGTTCAACCCCAACCCGAAGCCACCGGCATTGCTTCGTTTGCCGGCATCGGCCCGTTCAAACTTGTCGAATATTTTATTTTGTTCTTTGAAGGAGATTCCTAAACCGTTGTCGTGCACTTTTATTTTTGTGTAATTACTTTCTTCTTCACATACGATGTCTATTTTCACCGTTTCACCGGAATATTTGATGGCATTGTCTATCAAGTTACTAAGAATCTCGCGTAAGCAAAAGGCATCCGCATATACAGAATTACAGTGATGAAATGCTTTTGAAAATTCTACGGGCTTGTGGTTTTTTAGTCGGAACTTCTCTATAAGGTCGTCGATGAGAGGTTCCAGCACGACTGTTTCTTTGTGCAGTTGCAATTCGTCCTTTTCTATTTGAGTCAATAAGATGACGCGATTGGACAGTGTGAGCAGATGATTGCATTCATCGGAAATGGCTTGCAGGTATTTTTTCTTTTTTTCCGCTTGTTCTTCCAGTTTGCCTGTGTTTAATATATGTGCACCCATGAGGATGGTATTCAGTGGTGATTTCATGTCATGAATCATTGCATAGGTGAAATCTCTCTGAAATAGTGCGAGACGGCGTTGCATAAATATCATCTTTACCTGATAGAATACGCAACAGGCAATGAGCAGGAACATAAGCCCCAGTGAAAGAAGCAAGGGCCATAAGGGCATTAATATAAGTACTTGGGGTGAAGACAGCCTTCCTTGTATCACCTTGCTGCTGTCATTGTTCAGAGGGATGAAGCGGGTTGCCAGGTCTGAAATCCTCGCTGCATGGCTGGGGCAGGTACTTTCTTCTGTTTCTCGATCGGGGTAGGTTAATATGTCTATACAGGTGGGGCGGGTGATGCCCGCTTCGTATAGGCGTGCAGTGAATGCCGAATCCATATATTGCAAAGAGAAAGGGGCGGGAGTGGCACAGGAATTTATAGCTTCGAGCATCTTGAGCGCAGAGCGCAGTGTGTAGTTTGCATCTATCGAGTTATACTGATGAAAAACATACACCCTTGTTGCGGGCGATTGGGTTCGGGCTGCTTCCTCTTTTTGTCTTCGGGCAAAGGGTGTGAGGCCGGTTTCAGGATAGTTCAGTATCTCCTTTTTCTCGTCGCTTGCCATATACTGTGGGAACTGGTGATATCCCACTTCCTTGAAGAAAGCCTCTTCGAAATAGGTGTTTACCTCATGCTTTAGGGTCGTATATCCGGTGTGATACAGAAAGCCGAACCAGATAGCCAGTAATAAAAAAGTTCCTGTCAGGCTTATTATCGATAGTATTCTGGAAGAACGTTGTTTCTTTTCCTGACTCTTGCGGGCTGCTTCTTTGGCTGCCGTTAGAGTGTCTTCGGTCATACCGAGCAAAGTATTGCTTTCATTTTCTATTGCTTGCCATTGCTCCAATTCCATTTTCTTCTGAATGCCGGTAACCGGGGTAGCCATGTTTTCGGCCAATTTATAAAAAGATTTTTCTTGTGCTTTGATCGATTGTTGTTGGCGGATGATCCGTTTTATCTGAGAAATGATACTGTATATAACTACGATCATCAAGCCGAATGTCAATAGATAGAATAAGGAGATTTTTTCCAAGATGAGCGTATAAGGAGAAACGATAATGGCTTGTACGGCTATTTGATTGCTGCGGTCGATGAAGAACGGTTCGGATTTCAATACCCCTACTTTCCGGTCGAATGTAGGGTTGGTGCTGTCTAACATCCGATTGATGCCGTTATTTATTTTATTGATTACGACTTCGCTGTCTATATTGTCTATTTTCAGTTTCTTTCTCAATACGGTGGCTAATTCGTCGATAGGGAACTCCACTTTGTATTCTGTTTTTAATATTTGAGCCAGATCCTCGTTTGTTCGCAGATTCTGTTCATCTTGCGAAAGTTTGGAGTTTGGTGCGGTAGGTATGTAGGCGATGGTTGTACCATCGGGATAGGGAAGTTGGTTGGCCAGATTATCGTTGGTTTCGTAAAAGGCAATGGCAAAGTTTTTATTTACGGTAAGTTGCATGGCTTCCATGTTGCTCCGGTAGGCATAGAAGAGTCCTCCGATTTGCAGGATAAGAGTGATGATGAGGCCTATAATCGTAATGATCGTAACTTTTCGGATACGCATGGTCTATATTTTTGTTGCAAAGATAGCATTTTATTTATTTTCTGCTGGTCGGTGAAATAATCCTGCTTGTCGATTTTGCTTTTAAAGGTGTTATGTACATGCTATCTTTGATTATCAATAAATTAAATAGGATTATGAAAACAAATTTTAAAATCGTTTGGCTTATCGCTTTGATGGCAGGTATGCCTCTTTTATTATCGGCACAAGAAAAAAATCATTCTTCATTACCGCGTGAAGTACTTTCGCCTGAGAAGGTCGCAAAACGCGAAACGGATGAGATGAAAAAACAACTGCAACTGACAGAGAAGCAGTATAAGAAAATCTATAAACTTAATCTGAAAGAACAGAAGAAACGGTTTAGTGCGATGCAGAATTCCGAACGGCAGGGGCCGCCTATGGGTAGACCTCACGGTACGGGTGAAGGACGTCCGCCGATGATGGGTGGAGAACCGCCGATGATGGGTGGAGTAGGGCCGGATAGAGGTGAAAGTTCTCAAAGGGAGGATAAAGCTGAGGAAATCCAAGAAGCAGTGGCTGCCAAAGAAAAAAAGATAAAGAAGATATTGACAACAGAACAATATGAAAAATGGCAGGAAATAGGTGCCAAGCATAAAAACAGGCATTCCGGACATTCTGTTATGAAGGAAAAAGACAATTGATAAAGAATGAGAGCGTATCCGAAAATTCGGGCACGCTCTCATTCTTTTTGTTTAAGCAGGTCTTTATTTCTTCTTTTTATAGTATATCCATATGACTGCTATTACTCCAATAAGCAATAATATCAGTGCGCCATAAGCAATCCCCTCTGTCACATGCAGGCTCTGCGGATCAAAACGCATCTCGATCGTGTGTGTGCCGGCCGGAACATTCATGGCACGCAAAATATAATTAGCACGGGCTATATCCGCCGGCTGGCCGTCAACGGTTACCTGCCATCCCGGCTGATAATAGATTTCGGAGAATACGACCACACCGTCTTTGGGAGAAGAAGTCTCATATATCAAGTGGTTAGGCTTGTAGCTGACAAGTTTGACGGTACTTGCTGAGTCGACTTTCAAGCCTTCGGTCACCCCTTTCAGGATATCTTTAAATTTGACATCGACGATGGCCGTATTTTTCAGGTCTACTTTACCTACGGCATCGATCTCTTCGTTGGCATTGTCAACGTATTGCACTTTGTCGACGAACCAGGCATTACCGTACGCGTATGGATTCAGAATAGGAGCCGTTTGTCCTTGCTGGTTGACAGGGAAAATGAAATACTTCGTATTCAGCATGTTCAATACCTGGAACTTGCCGGCATCTACACTGTCCATTTCTCCACCGGACGCTGCTACCTCCTTAAAGGCTGCTTGCATTTCGGGTTTGATATGGTGGTCTATCATTTCCTGATAACGGCGCAATTTGGCGGCATGGTATCCACCGACGCTTTTGTGCCAGTAAGCAGTGTTGTTTTCGTCAAATGTGGAAGTGGCAAAGTTTAGTACCCGGTAATCCAAACTCTTGTCTTGCAGAATCAGTTCATCGGCTTTTGTCTTGTTAAATGTTTCTGTCCGAATGGAACGGGGTACAAACTGGTCATCATGGAGATAACGTTTGTTGACGGTCCACATATCCCCCAAACAAAGCAGCGCAATACCCGCGATGGTAAATGATTTGCGTAACTTGCCCGTTGCATAAAGCCAAAGCAAAACACAGCCGATGGCTATGATGATAAAGCTGCGTAGGGCATCGGCACTGACAAGTGCTTCGCGCATGTCTGTAAGGCTGGCCAAAATGCCGGAAAGTTCGTTAGCAGGTATCATCTGCTGGTCGACGGCATTTTGAAGCATCTGAACCTCCCGGGCAGATACAAAACCGGAATTGAGACTACTGGGGGCTATGAACAGCAGTAAGGCAACGCCGGCAGTCAGTACGAAACTAATGCCGAATGCTTTTTTATCTTTCTTCCATATGCCGGGCTCTTCTAAAATGCGCTTTAAGGCAAAGATGGCCAACAGGGGTATTGTGAACTCTGCAATGACGAGAATAGACGATACTGCACGGAACTTGTTGTACATCGGGATATAATCGATGAAGAAGTCCGTCAACGGCATAAAGTTCTTACCCCATGACAGGAGGATGGAGAAGAGTGTTGCTCCGACCAATGCCCATTTCAGAGGCCCTTTTACGATAAAGCATCCTAAGACGAACAGGAATAATACGAATGCGCCTACATAGACGGGGCCTGCTGTCCAAGGTTGGTCACCGAAATATTGCGGGAACGAACTATATAATCCGCCGTACATCGGGTTTGCTTTTTTCATGGCCGTATCGCTTTGGCTGAGGACAGCGCCGGAAGAACCACCTTTAAAGTTGGGAACAAGCAGCGTCCATGTTTCTCCGATACCATAACTCCAGTTTGTAATGTAATCGCGGTCTAATCCGCTACTGGTCTGTTTGGCTGCATCCCCGGTTTGAACCAGTTCGCTTTTACTGCGCATGGTTTCTTTACTGTATGTGTAAGTGTGGTAAAGATTGGTAATATTGGTTGCCACACCGACAAGGGCCGCCACTATTAATATGGCACTTGCCTTGAAGAACTTCGGTAGTGTTTTGTTGCGCCATGCGTCTTCAAAGTAAGCCCCTACAAAAAAGAGGATGACGAACAGGAAGTAATAAGACATCTGTACGTGGTTCGATGTAATCTGTAGGGCAATGAAGACGGCAGTGACAATACCACCTAATAACAGACGCCCCCGGTAGGCAAGGACAATACCGGCCAGAGTAGGCGGTATGTAAGCAAGAGTGATGAACTTCCAGAGGTGTCCGGCGGATATTAATATGAAAAAGTAGGAGGAGAATGCCCACATGATTCCTCCTAATCCGGCAAGCCAGGCCGGTATGCCGAATGCTCGCAGCAAGATGTAGAAACCGAGCATCAGAATAAATGTCAGGCTGACATAATTGGGTAGAAACAGCTGATACACTTTCTGTACCCACTGCAACGGTTTACTCGTGTCGTAAGAGGGGGCTATCTGATAGGTTGGCATACCGCCGAAGATGGAATTTGTCCAACGGGTACGTTCGCCTGTCTGTTCGTAGTACTCTTTGGCTTCTTGTCCGGCACCGGCACCGGCAGCAATGTCATGCTGGAACAAAATGCGGTTCTCTATGTCCGCCGGAAAAAAGTAGACGAAGGAAATCAGAATAAATGCCAGAATGGCAATGAGGTCGGGAAGAAATTTTTTCATTTACAATTTGACGATTTACGATTTACAATTGAAATTTGTATCATTTACGATTTGACGATTTACGGGTTCAGATGTTGATATCCAAAGGCTGTTATCAATCGTAAAATCGTAAATCGTCAAATTGAAAAATTAATAGCGATAGTGATCCGCTTTATATGGACCGTCTACCGATACGCCGATATATGCAGCCTGTTCGGGAGTCAGTTTTGTCAGTTTCACACCTATCTTCTCAAGATGCAGACGAGCTACTTCTTCATCAAGATGCTTAGGCAAACGGTATACATTGATATCGTATTTTTTGTTGAACAATTCGATTTGTGCCAATGTCTGGTTAGTGAAAGAATTGCTCATTACAAATGACGGATGCCCCGTTGCACATCCTAAATTTACCAGACGTCCGTCGGCCAGCAGGATGATGCTGTGACCGTCAGGGAAATAATATCGGTCTACCTGTGGTTTGATATTTACACATTTGATACCGGGGTAGTGTTTTAATGCATCCACTTGTATTTCGTTGTCGAAGTGTCCGATATTGCAGACGATAGCCTGGTCTTTCATCTGTTCCATATGGTCGATACGGATAATGTCGATATTACCGGTAGTCGTTACAAATATATTTCCCTCTTTGCACGCGTCTTCCATAGTTACTACTTCGAAGCCTTCCATAGCCGCTTGTAAAGCACAGATCGGATCTACTTCCGTTACCAAAACACGCGCTCCGTACGAACGCATTGAGTGTGAGCAGCCTTTTCCTACATCACCATAACCGCAAACTACTACCACTTTGCCGGCAATCATCACGTCTGTTGCGCGTTTGATACCGTCTGCCAATGATTCACGGCAACCATACAGATTGTCGAATTTCGATTTGGTTACCGAATCGTTTACGTTGAATGCCGGGAAAAGTAATTTTCCTTCTTCCTGCATTTGATACAGACGGTGTACACCGGTAGTCGTTTCTTCGGATACGCCACGTACTTCAGCGGCAACACGGTGCCAACGGCTATTATCTACTGCCAATACTTTTTTCAGAATGGCATTCAGTTCGATTTCGTCTTCGGCATGCACTTCTTTATCTAATACGGCAGCATTGTTTTCTGCTTCATATCCCACATGGATCATCATGGTGGCATCACCGCCATCGTCTACAATGACAGTAGGACCTTTACCACCGGAGAAGTTCAAAGCTTGAAGAGTACACCACCAATAGTCTTCCAGTGTTTCGCCTTTCCATGCATATACGGCAACGCCCGAAGCGGCAATGGCTGCTGCTGCATGATCTTGTGTCGAATATATATTGCAAGAACACCAGCGTACCTCTGCACCCAATGCAACGAGTGTTTCAATCAGTACGGCTGTCTGGATAGTCATGTGCAATGAACCCATAATACGGGCGCCTTTCAATGGTTTGGATTCTCCATACTTTTCGCGAAGAGCCATAAGGCCGGGCATTTCTTTTTCTGCCAGATCGATTTCCTTGCGTCCGAAGTCTGCAAGTTTAATATCTGCCACTTTGTAGGGCAGTGTAGAGAATAATTCTGTAGACATATTTTAATTTGTTTAAAAAATAAAAGTAGTTGCAAAGATAGAACTTTCTGATTAGTAGGACAAAAGCTATCGTTCTTTTTTAATCAATAATAACTTCGATGATGCCGTAGTTTTAATTGTAAATGTTATATATTTGCATGTTTATGGGCAATATATACAACAAAACGGATAAAAATCTAAAGAATCTTTATGGGACTATATGATCAGAAAACGAAAGATGAACTTCTTGAAATTGTAAAAGAATTGGAGAGAAAGGTGGAGGACCTTACCTCGGAGTTGTCTTCGTTGGAAACAGGAAGATTCCGGGATAAATATAGTACCCGTATTTTAGATGCATTGCCTGATATGCTTACTGTCTTTGATCATGATGCAAATATTATAGAACTTGCTTCTTCTCCGGAAACAAACCATGTGGAGGGTACTACTACAGAAAGTATTGTTGGTGCAAATGTAAAGGATATTGTACCTGAAAAAGCTTACGAGAGTGTTCGGGAAAACATGGATAAAGTGATAGAGACCGGTAAGGGATCGATAGCTAAACATTCGTTGATGCTCGATGGAGTTTGGCATCATTATGAGAATCGAATTTTTCCGCTTGATGATAAATATTTGCTTTGTATGTGCCGTGATGTCTCGGAAAAGGTGAAAGTCGAAGGGGTGAATGCCATTCAGCGAAACGAAATAATTCGTCTTAATTCTTTAATGCAGGCCATATTGAATAATGTGCCTGTATATTTATTTATAAAAGACACCGGTAATGATTTCCGCTATCTTTATTGGAACAAGGCTTTTGCGGACCGAACCGGCATTACAGCGGAATTTGCTGTAGGTAAAACGGATGTGGAAATTTTCCGTAGTGATGAGGAGGTCAGACGTTTCAGAAAGGGAGACTTAGCCGTGATGGAGGCCGAGAAGGTAGAGTATCTGGAAGAATATACTACGCTAACCGGTGATACGCGTACCGTGGCAATGATAAAAACACTTGTACCTTCCGGTAATAAGCAACCTTATATTGTCGGAGTAGGATGGGATATGACCGATATTAAAAAGACGGAAAAAGAACTGATCGATGCCAGAGTCAAGGCAGAGGAAGCCGATAAACTGAAATCTTCTTTTCTCGCCAATATGAGCCACGAGATACGGACACCTTTGAATGCAATTGTCGGTTTTTCGAAACTTATCATCGAATCCGGAGACAAAGAAGAACAATCCCAATATGCAGAGATTATAGAAAAGAATTCCGGTTTGCTGCTAAATCTTTTTAATGACATTCTCGATTTATCTGCTTTGGAAGCCGGATCGCTGAAATTTTCGATAGGATCGGTCAGAATGAGGGACATATGCGCCCGGTTGTATCATCAATATTGCGATTCCGTTCATCCCGGAGTAATCCTTGTGTTTGATGAGGTTGACCCGGACTTGTGTGTGCAGGGTGATTGGGACCGTATTTCTCAGATATGGCTGAATTTGCTTAGTAATGCTATCAAATTCACTTCCGAAGGAGAGATTCATTTCGGTTTTGAGAGAAAAGGGGGGATGATTCAAGGATATGTGTCCGATACGGGTATCGGGATTCCGGTAGAACGTGCTGCAACCATTTTTAGCCGTTTTGGGAAAGTCAACGATTTTGTTCAGGGAACCGGACTCGGACTGACTATTTGCCGGATGTTAGTTGAAAAAATGGGAGGACGTATCTGGGTGCGTTCAAAAGTAGGAGCAGGGACTATATTCTATTTTACGCTTCCGATGGTATGCAAAACCAAAGGATGATATAGATGGAGTTGTGGTCTTTAAAACTGTAAATTGATAGATGAACCGTAAGTAAAAAATGTAACGCATCTTTTTGCGTTATTTATGTAAAGTTGTATATTTGCGGTATGTTCATTTTGTGAACATACCGGTTTTTTGTAAATATAGCCCAAAACGCTGTCGAACTACCACTTGATGCAAATCGGCTATTTTGAGAACTTACTCTATGGGTGAGGTGTATATATACGTCTTTGGCGTAGAAACACTCCCATTGAGTAAGTAGGCTGTGGTAGGCCTTGACAGCGTTGGGCAGTGGTTCTACGTCTTTTTTCATATTTTGCGTAGCACTTGCTGATTGTGAATATTTTAATATTAACTATGGAGCTACCAGACTATGAAACCACTATTGCTTATTCTGCTATATTTTGTTTCTGTAGATGTGAACTATTCAGATTCTTATCAAAAAGATGCCTGGAAGTGTTTGGATAATTCTTATAAAACCTTATTGACTGATCCTAAGCAATCTGCTGCATATTCCATGCAGGCTTATGATATATTGAAACAGACAACGGATTCTGCATTGATTGTCTATACTTTGTCGATGTCGGGACATGCTTATATGCTTTATGGGAATTTTGATCTGAGTATGAATGTGTACTATAAAGCTTTATCCTATTGTCCGGAAAAAGATCTAAAGGCAAAGGCTAAGATAAATCTTAATTTGGGAACTTTGTATGGTTCATTGAAAGACTTTTCAAAAGCAATGGAGTTGATTGATAATGCCACTTCAACATATAAGGTTTTGAATGATTCGGCGGGAATAGCCAATGCTTATAATGCCCGTGGTTTGATTCATGTCTATATGAACGAAACGAACATAGCTGATAAATTTTTTAAAGACGCTTTACGCATAAACAAGGTTTTGGGAGATAAAAAAAATATGGCAGCCAATATAAACAACTTATGTCTTTATGAAGGTAATACGGAAGAAAAAATAATGTTGTTGGAAGAGGCCATTGGTATTAATAAACATTTGAATGCATTATGGTCGTTAGCCGAGAATTATAATAATATGGGGATGCAACTATTCTATGCAAAGAAATATGATGATGCTTTAGATGCTTTGAAGCAGGCGGAGGGGTATGCATCTGAGGTGAATGCTCATGAATTGATATGTGATAATTATGAATACCTTTCTAAAGTGCATTCGGCGCAAGGGCATTATAAAGAGGCTTATGTCAACTTACTGAATTTTGAAAAAAAGAAAGAGCAATTACTTCGAAAAAAAGAACTCGTTGATATTGAAAGAAGTTTGATAAGGAATAAATTGCAAGAACAGAAGAAGGAGGCAGAGTTAGTTCACCAGCGATATCAACTGTCATTATTAAGACGAAATATATGCATTGCGATCGTAATCTTTTTAGGTATCAATGTGCTGACGTTTTTGTTAGTCAAACAACTTAAGCGGAAGAAGGATTTACAGATTGCGAAAGCACAAAAGGAATTGGCAGATTTAAAATTACATCAGCAGACGGTGGAATTGGAGGTGCAATCGGAAAAGCTTGAGAGTACCCAGAGTGAACTGACTAATTTTGTTCTTTTTCTGAATAGTAGGAATGAACTGTTGGAGAAAATCAGGGAGATGATAAAAGCTGCCTATAAAATGAATGCTAATGAGATATTGACTCATTTAAAAAGGATAAATACATATATTCTTCAAGTAAAGAAGATGGAGGAAGAAAATGATTGCCTGACGCACGAGGTCGAAATGCAAAATACTGAATTTCTTAACCGGTTAGTACAGAAACATCCGGGATTGACTCCCGGTGAAAAAAGGTTAGCTACTTTTTTGCGGGTTAATTTATCTACCAAGGAAATTTCTTTATTAACGGGGATCTCTGTTAAAGCTATCAGTATGGCAAGATATCGCTTAAGAAAGTCATTGAACCTACATCCTCAAGAGGACATTTTTTGTTATCTGCGTAATATTTGAAAAAGTGATTTTGTAGAGTACTTTTCTGTTGTTAAATTATTGCTAATTAGTGTTTTAGTTTTTGCTTGTGTAGGGCGTAAATATGATTGTTTTATGCTTTTGTAGGGTCTGTGTAGACCCTTTTTTTTAGGCTATATTTAGGTTTTGGGGTTTATTTGCTGCTGTGTTTGAAAAGCGCATTTATTAACTTTAAAATTTAATTGCTATGAAGCAAAGTTATTGTTGGGGAGGCATATTACTATATGCTATAATGCTATTCCTTTTATTTATTCCATCCTCTGCTTATGCACAAAACTACCAATTAAAAGGCTACGTACTGGATACTGCCAATGAGCCGTTGATCGGTGCCAATGTAATTGTGGCCGGGACAACTAACGGGGTAATTTCCGGTTTGGATGGTGGCTTTACCTTATCTGTTTCTCCTAACGATCGGATTGAAGTATCCTATATGGGATATATAAAGCAGATCATTCCTTTGAACGGGCGGAAAACAATTAAGGTGATTATGCAGGATGACAGTCAGTTGTTGGAAGAGACTGTGGTAATCGGTTATGGTACTTTGAAGAAAAGCGATATGACAGGGGCAATTTCTTCGGTAGATGTAGAATCCTTGGCAAGCCGTGCGACGACCAATCCGGCGGAGGCCTTACAAGGAAAAGTTGCGGGAGTTAGCATTTTGAAGTCGGGAGGAAATGCAGGAGCTTCTATCTCTGTTAAAATACGTGGTATCAAGACGATGGGCAGCAATGAACCTCTTTATATAATCGACGGTTTTCCCGGAGATATTACTACGGTTAATACACAGGATATCGAGGCGATGGAGATTTTGAAAGACGGTGCGGCGGCTGCCATATATGGTTCAGTTGCAGCCAATGGTGTGGTCATCGTAACTACTAAAAATGGGAAAAAAGGTGATGTCAAGGTTGATTTTAATACATTTTTCCAGTTTACGAGTGCGGCTAAGAAGTTTGAAATGCTGAATGCAGATGAATACTTAAATGTGCATAATATGATGTATGAGAATGCCGAAGCGAAGAAAATCGGTTATCTGACATTTACTGATAGCGATGGAAGACTGAAAAACCCAACAGGTTTTGATACGAACTGGCAGGATGAAATGCTTCGTGGCGGGTTGTCTCAAAACTATAATGTGAATGTCAGAGGTGGATCTGATATTGCCAAATATTCTGTCTCTTACAATCATTCGGATGAGAAAGGAATTTTAAGAGGGAATAAATATGTTCAGGATAATGCCCGGATGAAATTGAACGTGCAGAAATATATTTTTAATTTCGACGCTTCCTTATCTCTTAAAGTTACCCAAAGCCAGCAACCGCAATATTCTATAAAAGAGATGTATGCAATGGCTCCATTGGTACCTGTATACGATGAAGATCAACCCTCCGGTTATGGTCTGAATGAAATGAAAGTAGACGGTGTTCGTCTGGAACTGCCCAATAATCGCAATGTAATGGCCGATGACCACTTCAAGCATAAAAAATCGAATGGATACGATCTTATAGGAAATATCGGGCTAACGGTTGATTTTGCTCCGTGGCTTAAATTTAAGACTGCATATGCATACAGAGGGTACTACACGAATACAAAATACCATTCTGAAAAATTCACTGCCGATGTTCAAGGACAACAGTTATACCCATATAATTACGATTATAATTCTTATTGGTTCGAACAGACTTTTGACAATGTGCTGACTTTTGATAAAACTTTTGGTAAACATTCATTGAATGTAATGGCCGGTAGTTCACTGACTGCTGCAAGGAAAGATTGGAGCCAGATAAATGTTGAGGGTAAAAAGACGGTGTATGATGTAGTAAACGGCAAGTTGGATATCAAAGATGAAGCCGCCGGCTTTTTTGATCCTACTTCGCCTACCATTGATGCCGGTAATGGCGGCACATTCACAGGAAACGGTTCATTCTGGAACTATAACCGGGCGTCTTTCTTCGGGCGCGTCAACTACTCCTATGGAGGTAAGTATATGCTTCAGGCAACAGTTCGTGCCGATGGCTCTTCTAAGTTCGGTAAGAATAACCGTTGGGGTGTTTTCCCGTCTGTTGCCTTAGGTTGGCGTATCAGTGAGGAAGAGTTTTTCTCTAAAGATATTATGAGTAATTTGAAGTTGAGGGTCAGTTGGGGACGACTCGGAAATGAAAATGCGTTGGGCTATTATTATGCTCCTACCATGACTAATGACAACACTCAATGGATGAGCTACATACAAGGGGGAAATCCTTGGCCCGGAATGAGTAACTTATATTTGGTAAACGACGATTTGCGTTGGGAAACTACGGATACTAAAAATATCGGAGTAGACTTTGGTTTCTTTAACAATAAACTTTATGGATCGTTGAATTATTATTACAATACTACGGAAGACTTATTGATTGAAAAAGTGATGCCACCTTCTGCCGGTATTTATAATCCTACGGTAAATGTCGGTAAAATGAGAAATAAAGGGTTTGAACTTGAACTGAACTATGCTGACAATATTAATGGGTTCGAATATAATGTAGGATTTAATCTTTTTACGACCAAAAATGAAATGTTGAAAGCAGACCCTAACCAGATTCTGTATGGGTCGGGGTTGAAGGGGGCCGGCCATTTTGTAACTCAGACGTTGGAAGGGTATCCTGTTGCTGCTTTCTTTTTATACCAAACGGACGGTATTTTCCAGTCGGCAGAAGAAGTGGCGAATCACACTGCTGAAGTCGAACAGCCGGATGGCTCTGTAAAAACAGTACTTCTCCAACCGAATGCCAAACCGGGAGATATCCGTTTCAAAAATGTAAATGGTGACGGTGTCATCGATGAGAGCGACAAGGAATATTGTGGCTCGGGAATTCCTAAGTTGGAAGCTAATTTATCGTTTAGTGGTTCTTATAAAGGATTAGACCTGTCTTTTTTGTTAGGGAGTGCTTGGGGACATAAACTATATAATGCTAATCGTTTGTATTATGAGGCAATGGACTCTGGAACGAATATGTTTAAATCTACTTTAAATGCTTGGACGGAAAACAATTCGAATACCGCAATGCCCCGTGCGGTTTTGAAAGATCCGAATATGAATACCCGTGAATCGGATCGTTTCTTGGAGAAAGGTAACTTTATTCGTTTGCGGCAATTACAGTTGGGCTATACGTTACCTAAAACTTGGACAAAGAAAGCCTATATTGACAAATGCCGGTTGTATGTTAGTGGTGAGAATCTCCTGACTTGGACTAATTATTCCGGCATCGATCCCGAATTCTCATCCGATATTTTGGACACGGGTGTGGATGTATTCATTTTTCCTTTTACTCGCTCGTATGTAGTCGGATTGCAGGTGACGTTTTAATTAATTTCTAAAAATAGCTTAATCATGAAAAAACATATTTATATAGCTTTTCTTTTCTGCATTGTCTCTTTGACGGGATGCGATAATTTCCTGACGGTGGAAAGCCCGGACTTTTCGACGGATAAGTTCTGGAGGGACTCTGTTGACGTGGAATCCGGACTGTCGGCTGCTTATGGGCAGTTGGATAACAGAGCCGGTAGTTATAATTTTGCTGAAATAAAATTTGTTGTAGAGACGTTTCGTGAAGATATAATGAATATTGGTGCTGATGTCAATAATTATCCTGAGTGGGGGCCGATGTATGATTTTACGTACAACAACGAAAGTTCACGGATCAAGGAGTATTGGATGAATTGTTACAATGGCATTAACTATACCAACAATGTGTTGTTTGGAATAAGAAAAGTACAGTCCGGTAATAATCCGATGAGTACCGCCAAATGCAATAGCGTACAAGGAGAGGCCTTGTTTCTGCGTGCTTATTACCATATGAAGTTATTATTGAACTGGGAAAAGATAGTCATTCGTAACGAGTATCTGACTACTGAGGTAGAAGTACATAAAGCCCTTTCCTCAAGGGAAGACGGTTGGGATTTTGTCTGTTCGGAATTGTCGGATGCAGCTAAGATCCTGCCACAAACCCGTCCGTCGCTTGAAGCCGGCCGCGTGACTAATGGCACTGCCTATGCCTATTTAGGATGGGCGTATTTGACGAGAGCTTATGAGGTTCCTGATAAAAAGGCGGAATATCTTGAAAAAGCGGCCGGGGCTCTCGATCAGGTAAAAGGATATAGTCTGGAGAAAGATTTTCTGAGTATGTTTAACGGAACAAATAAAAATTGCAAAGAATCTATTTTTGAGATTCAGTTTACCGGAAATACCTCAGATGGTGCTTTCCACCAACATGTATTGCATTATTGGGTCGCTGCTCCGGTGTTGAGAGGTTGGGATGAAATCCGTCCCAGCCAGATGATTCTGGATGAGTTCAGAAAAGAAGGCCGGGTAGCTACTACCGGCAATCTGGATTCACGGGCTTATGCAACCATGTTTTTTAATGATCCTTATTTTAATGATGGTGAAGGGCGTATTTATGGATTTGAGTATTCGGACTTATTTGATGAAAATGATGAAATTAACCGTTGCTTCCGGAAATATATGCCGGATGACATGCAGAAATTAAAACAGTCTTATACTTCGACAAATGTACCGTTGATGCGTTATGCCAATGTGTTGTTGATGCAGGCCGAAATTCATAATGAACAAGGACACCCGGAACTGGCTGCCCCCTTGATAAATGATATTCGAAAAGTACATGGAGATATGCCGGAGATTTCAGGTGATTCTTATGATTTTATAAAGGCACAGATTGAACACGAACGTTTGATGGAATTTGCATTGGAGAACTATCGCTTTTATGATCTTCGACGTTGGGGTAAATTGGATGAGGCTTTGCATGCGGCCGGACGGGTGAGTTTCCATTCGGAAAAACATGCCTTTCTGCCGATTCCGTTAATGGAGATTCAGAGTAATAACAATATCGATTAGAGTAACTTTTTATTAATTGTTGAATGGGATTCGGGGGGTCTGAGAAGACCTTCCTAACCCGCTTAATACCGTAACAGAATGAAGAAAAATGCACTTTTTTTATTGAATGTACTTCTTGGAATAGGGAGTATGGGTACCGTAGCAGGGCAACAGGATGTGTGTGGTTTTGAACACCAACAAGCGGAGTATAGAAGAACACATCCCGATGCGAAGTTCGAGTCGGAGAATATTCCGAATTGGAAGCAAACGCGGGCAGCAGCCGATTATTATCAAGGACAATATGTAATTCCTGTTGTGTTTCATGTATTTGGTGAACCTACCAATGATACCCGTCTGAAGGTTACTTATAGTTTGATAGAGAAAGCTCTTAAACAAACGAGTGAAGATTTCCAGGGATTGACGGCAGATTATGATCAGACGGGAGCCAGTAGTCGCTTTGAAAATATCAAGAAACCGTTGAATATTGATTTCCGTTTGGCAAAAATCGATCCGGAAGGTAATCCTACGAAAGGTGTCATCTTCTATGACGAGGCTGAGAAAGGTTTTGGCAACGGTGGGGGATACGATGAAGCTATTCAGAAATATGCATGGGACAATAGTAAATATATGAATGTATACATCATGAAAGATCTTTATGCCGATGGTGATCTCTATAATTCGGGGGTGTCTTGGCTTCCGGATAATGGAATGATGTTGGACAATTTGGCACGGGTGGTTTATAATGGAAGTTATATAGGGAGCAATACGAGCGAGAACTTTCGTCGTGTCTTGACTCATGAGTTTGGCCATTTTATGGGGCTACATCATACATTTGAGGGAGGATGTAATTATCCGAATGACGGAATAGAAGATACTCCGCCGGTAGCAACCTCCAAATGGCCTGCCGATAAGGTAAATTGTGAGGGCGATTATACCGATTGGGAGAATTTTATGAATTATACGGATGCTTACCGGCATTTCACAACAGGGCAGGTGGCGCGGATGGAGTATTATTTGAACGAATCTATGTCTCGTAGCCAGTTGTGGCAGGAAGATAATTTATTGGCCACAGGTGTGGAAGACGGACATCAACTCTCACCGTCGGTATTTGTAGTAAAAGGTCGGAATTTTACGGAGACAGATAATAACCAGGGAGAAGTAGGAGGTACTTTACAACTGGAAGCTGCCTATGGTTTAACTTTTGCCCGGATCGGCACTCTTGAGGAAGGTACGGATTATACGGTTACCAATTTACCGGAAGGCTTGAAGGTGGTAGTTACTCTTTCAAGTGATGTGACTGCCATTGTTAAATTGGAAGGAAAAGCAACCAGTCATCGGTTGGCTGATAGTCAAAAAGAGGTGGGTATAACTTTGGATCCATCAGTTTTGAAACTTGAAGGAGGAGCGGTTACCGCTCAGAAGATTAGTTTTGGGGTTCTGTTTAACGATCCTTACACTTCTTATTGCCTGTTTAATCCACGTTTTGCTCCTTATGCACATATCTCTAAAATAAAATTTGCCCAAATAGAAAGGAATACGGAGTTTGACGGACAGCAGTATAAAGATTTTAGGACAGATTATGTGGCTGGTGTGGAAAAAGGAAAAACTTATCAGTTGGAAGTGACAGTACAGAACTGGAAGTCGGGAGAAGGTGACCCATATACTGTTCGTGCATGGTTTGATTGGAATGGTGACTATGTATTTCAACAAGATGAAATGATAGCTCCCCAAAAAATAGCCAGAATAGGTAAAGCAGGAACCGAACATGTGTTGATCTTTGATATAGCGGTTCCTGATGATATGGTTGAGAATAAAGAAGTTGGATTCCGTGTTATGTTGCACTATACATTGGGAAATGATGGAGTAGATCCTTGTGGAGAGATAGATAGTGGTGATGTGGAAGATTACGGAATGATTATAGGCGAGGACAAAGCTCATGTATTGTCTCCGGATGGACCGGATGAACCGACGGAAGAGGTCTGCACTCCTGAATTCTCTTATCAGGCTTATGCACATATCCAGAAAGTTGAATTTGCCGGGATGTCTAACGAGACTTTCGGAGAACCTGGGAATACGGATATTATAGAGGATTTTAGAGAAAATGAAAAGCTGAACGTACATCTTGAGAAAGGGAAGGAATATGTGATGAAAGTAACTTATGCCAATTTAAATTCTCACCCGAAGGACAGTTATGTATTGCGTGCTTATATCGACTGGAATAATAACAGGATATTGGAAAAGTCGGAATCACAAAAGATAGCTATTCCCGCTATTGGAGCAGCAGGCAGTCCTACTACCGTTGAGTTTAAATGGAAAGCCCCTGAAGATGTTGTTGTAAAGCAAAAATTACACATGCGTGTATTTATCCATTATGGCGATGCAAACAGCATGGCTGGTGAGTTACCTTGTGGAACCGTTGAGAACGGTCAACTGGAAGAGTATTATGTAATTGTTTCTCCAGACCCGACCGGAATTACGGATAGGCACATGGATGAATGGAATGTATATCCAAACCCGACAGATGGTATTTTACATATAAGTGGCACAGATACGAATGTTTGCAGATATCGACTTTATAGTGTGGATGGTCGTTTGGTTCAGGAAGGGAACGTATCGGATTCAGTAATCGATATTAGCGGACAGGTCAAAGGTATGTATATTCTGAAAATAGAGACTAAAGAATCTATTTTACAGAGAACTGTAATTTTAAGATAAATAAAACCGGCCGGTAGGCAGGTGTTGTCTACCGGCTTATTCTATTAAATTATTAATTTATTAAAACAAAATTGGATTATGAAAAAAAGTTTACTTTGTTGCTTTTTGCTGTTTAGTATGATAGCAGGGCAGATGATGGCTCAATCTCAGTTGTGCAGACCGGAATTAACTTGGGGTGCCTATGCCTGCATCTCGAAAGTCGAGATTAATGGAATGGTAAGTGAATCGTCTACTACTCCGGAAGGGTGGAATGGAGAAATAGGTTCTAATACGTATGATGAAACGGTTATGTATGCTGATTATACGCTGGATAAAGACAGAGTTGTAAAATTAGAACCCGGAAAAGAGTATGAATTGAAAATTACTGTATGTAACTTTTCATCCGGTGCGGGAGATGAATATTATGTAACTGCATTTTTTGACTGGAATGGGGATAGCCAGTTGACAGCAAGTGAAACCGCTTTTCAGAAATCAATAATGGTAGGAAAGCCCGGACAGACTTCTTTTAAGGTGGTTACAGGTAAGATTACGGTTCCTGTAGATGCTGCAAAAACAGTTACTATGCGTGCATATCTGCACTATAAGACTCCGGATGTACCTTATACAGATCCTTGTTGTACTCAAGATGGTGGAGTATTACAGGATTATACTGTAGATCTTAGCGGTGCCTCTTCTATCCAAAACATTCAATCTGATTCGTTTGTGGTTTATCCTAATCCCACAGAGGGGGAGCTTTCCGTTAATTTGGAGGATGCCAGTGAATATATGCTTTATAGTATTGATGGCAGACTTGTTCAGAAAGGTATTGTAGATAGAAATGTGATTGATGTAACTGGAAACGCTTCGGGGATGTATATTTTGAAGGTAAAATCCGGTGCTGAGATTAAGTGCGCTAATATAATTATCAAATAACATTTTAGAAACTGTATAATAGAACCGGCTT